>VFQN01000245.1_pt1 | contig 110849 bp, 114 predicted proteins | sample 3512371 | NCBI WGS metagenome assembly VFQN01 (sample SAMN10412370, study PRJNA504923) | tailings metagenome | isolation source: Replicate 2 from Balatoc abandoned mine | place: Philippines: Itogon, Benguet | collected 2017-08-28 | reverse complement strand
CGTCTCTATATGAGCGGCTGCGCCAGGGTGCCGCGAGCGCCGGATGACCACGTCGACCGGCTTGCCCCCGGGAGCGCCCGGTTTGATCTTCTTGGCGAGGCTGTTCACGAAAGCCTTCCCGAAAGAACGGGCTTCAGCTTGCAGCGGAAGCCCAGTACCAAGGAGTCCGAGGCCCAGTAGCGCGAAGCTGAATAAGCGCGTTCTTGAAAACATTTGCATTTCCCTTTATCCCCTGAAAAGTCGTATCACGGCACCGGCCAGCCTTACCGGGGCAATCACAAGCAGGCGCAGCCCGCCGCGGATCATGTCGGCGACAAGTATCCCGATCGTATGGTCGGCCGCATTATTGCCAACCAGCACGGACAACAAGAACCGTGCCACAGCAAACACCATCATCAGTACCAGCAGCGCAGCCGCCCACCACGACAGCGCATGGAACAAGGCCGACACCAGATCAACCCCGGTACTGACGAGCGCATCCATCAACGGTTGCAGCAGAGGTGCTGCGAATGCAATGAGCAGCGCCGCGCCGAGCAATGACAATGCCAGCGCTTTCAATCCGATGATGTAGCAAAGCCCTGCGCCCACAAAGCAGAACAAGGCGATGCTCGACCACCATGCATCGGGAATCAGTAACCATGAATATTTCATCAGAATTGAGCCTGTTATATGGGTCTGTGGTTGGCAGTTTTATTGATAAGCTGCGTGCAGACTAAATGTGTCAGGCCGCGCGGCGATATTGCACAAGATTGTTTTGGTGACAGGCGACACTTATCGGAGCTTTTTCCTGGCCGCGGCAATCGCGGCCGTACGCGAAGCATAACCGGATGCGATCAACTTCCCGGTGTCTTTGTCGTACAAGTGGTATTTCGGAGCAAAAAACACGCACTGGTCCTTGCGCACTTCGATTGCGCGATGTGTGCCCTGGATGATCTCCACGGTCACGGTACTCATGCCGGTTGTCCTGCTACGGGCAAGTGCCTGTTACCAGACGGCGAGGCGAGATTGTGGTCCGCTGTGCCAGCGAAGGCAGGAGACATGCCCAAGTCCCCATTCACGACACGGCAGGGATTGTCCTGTCTGCACAAGGGAAGCTGCTGGGCAGCGCTCTTAATGCGTTGAAGCATGCTGGCCGCTATCGCGTGCCCGTTTCCGGCAGCTTTGCCGAGCCAGTATGCCGCTCGAGCCCGGTCCGGTGTCACGATGTCTCCATTGAGGTAGGCCAGCCCGAGATAGAACTGAGATTCGACCTGTCCACGTTGCAGTCCTGATGACGTGGCCTTGCCCGATCGGTAGATGACGGCGGGTGGTTCACCCGAGCCTTCGGCAAAGGCCTCAAGATTGCGTATGAGGGTGCTCAGAAAGGCGTGTGTGGATGCCGCTGGCGACGTACCGCCCGATAACCGCGCCTGATGCATCGAGAAACCTTCCAGGGCCGCAAGCGGGGAAAGATTCGGTCTGACTCCGGCTGAATAGATGTAGCGAAGCAGCGATCGGTCCAATTCGGTCAGCGAGTTGCTGCGCGCGAAATATGTCAGCACAGAATTTCTCAGTGGATGGCCCGGCAGCCCCATCAGGTGCATGCCCTCATGCAGCATGCAGCGCCAAACGGAATCGCTGTTGGCACGGATGCGGGCTCGGGTGATGACACCCCCGTGCTCGAAGACCGTGGTCACACAAGGTTCGTTTGCGGGTAGCGGCGAGTTGTTGCCGTATATTTCCACGTCGACATTGGGGGTTTCGCCATTTCCGGCATCCTGCAGTGTGATGCCGGCGGCACCGGTTACGCTGTGCAACTGCTTCATCACGAAATCCCTGTGCCTGGCCGCGGCCTCACCGGTGAAGCGCACCGATATCGGGCCCGCCCATTTGCGGATCGGGCGCGGATGCCCCGATTGGTGCCAGAAACTTTCCCAGACGCTCTGCAGGTTGTCCTCCAGCTCGCCGGCTTGTGCAGGGTTTATCCAAGCCACCACCAGCAGTGCCATCAGGATCAGGACTCGTTTATTCATCATCAACCCCTTGTGCCGGCAACGCCGGCAGCTTGTCATCGGGAATCCGCCTGTTGGGCGGTTGTCGGAGTCATTACAGCGCTGTCGATGCCGGCCTGCGCGTTGCACAATCTTGTGTACGCGACGGCCACCTAGCGTGTGCGGGTGATCAGTGCCCAGGCATAACCAATGGATTCGAGTTCGCCACGTGACAGGATCGCGCCTTCGGGCGGTCGTGCCGCCAAAGAAAATACCAGCGCGGATTCGCCGGTCTGCTGGCGAAAGTTCATCCGATTGGCCGGGCAGCGGATATCGAGCAGCTCAGAAATCATCTGCGCGGTCGACTGATGACCGACCGCGCTGCGCCATGGCTGAATCCTCACCAGCGAACGTGCCTCGGCCAGGGACAGTGGCCGGTATTCGTACTGTCCGTAGCAGGTCATCAGCGGGCTGTTGAGCAGGGTAATCATCGGCGTACCGTAGTCGGCGAGCCCTGTGCCATGCCGCCGTCGAGACGCTTTGCCGCGGCATTGCTTCGGTGCTGTTCCACACAAGATTGTTCCATCTGAAAAGAGTCTTGCCCTTTATTAAGCTGAACCTGACAACCATTAACGGTAGGGGCGACATGAACCATTTCGAAATCGCATGGCTGAGCAGCGTCGAGCTTCGCGGACTGCAGCGTCTGGGCATCATCGACAGCAACGAATGCTGGAAACCTGTTGACAGCTGGCCGATCGGGATGTGGGTGGCCGACTGTAATGCCAAAAAGCTCATAGCCATTCTGCTGGCGAATCCCGGACTGATGCTTGTCCATTGAACTGAAGAATTTTTCGGTGCTCATGTAGTGATCTCCTTTGCCTGCTTGAGTCGCTGCAAATAGGCTCGCGAGTCAGTCTTTCGTAGTTTCGAAGACCGCCTGTAACAAACGGCTGGCCGACTGCCTGTCGCGGCGCCGTGGAATGTCGGCGTCCAGCCCCCTGGCGAGACCCGATATGCCACAGGCCAGGCAGCCCGCTCCAGGTCGATGTGATTCTTGCTGGATCATCACCGTCGTCGCGGTGGACCAGGTCCATTTCGAGGCCTGCGGCGGCCCTTTGCGCCAGCCGCTCAGGTAATCCAGAATGGCCAGCGCGGCTTCGCCGACCACCTTGGTATTGAGCCCCATTACCGAAGGGGCTGCCGCTTCCGCATCCATGACGTAGCCTGCCGAACGTCTCGCGGCGGAGGTAATGCCGTCCAGCGCCTTTGCGATGTCCAGCGAATCGAGCAGGCCCAGGACCGAGCATTCCAGGCACGCCGTCGAGCCCGGCACAACGGGCACGATGCGGGACAGAAAATCCGTGTGCGGACGGGTGCGTACCCGTACGCCAAGATCGAACAACGGCTGCAGGCAGGCACTGGCCACTCGGTTGCCCCAGAGCCGCGCTGCATCGTTGTCCACTGCCAGAATCAACAAATCCGCGATGCCGGCGTTGGCCGCGTGGCGACCCTCCAGTACATCGACGGCATGAGCCGCAACCTTGACGGTGGGTTCGCACTCCCGCAAGCGTGCGGCCAGCAAATCGGCCTTGCTCTTGCCGATGTCCGAGCGACGACCGCCCAGCCAGCGGTTCAGGTTCGTGGTGTCCAGCGTATCGGGGTCGAACAGTGAAAAGCGCCGTACGCCGGCGCGCATCAGGTTTTCTGCCAGCAGAGGCCCCAGGCCGCCGCAACCCACCAGACCGACGTGCAGCGTCCCGATCAGCTGCCGGGTTTGCGGCGCGATGAAATCATCGTGGCGCCGAAGCGTCTCGTCTGCGCGGTTTTCGGGCGTGGAGGCGGAATTCGGTGTCAGGCGTACGTAGCGGTCACCGATCACCGACAATGATGCAACCGGGCAAAACGTGCGCCTGCCCAAGCGGGTATCGATCACGCGCGCATCGAACGAGCCCTGATCGAACACCACGGACAGATGGGTAATCTCCCTTTGCCTGCCAAAGTGCTGCCCGTTCAGCGCTGCGCTGAACGGGCCGCGCAGATAGCGGTCCTGGCGAATGTCATCGGCATCGTCGATGCCCGAGAACGATGTGCCACGGGCCGAGAACCAATGGTCATGAATCGACACGAAGGCCTCGTAGCCGGACTGGGCGAACCACCACATCAGTCGGCGCGTAACCTCGGGCCGCACCTGTACCGCGCCTGCGGACTGGCGGACACAGTCGTCGCCGTCAAGCAGCGCCAGTCCCGGCGCGTCGATCAGCACCACACGCTGGCCGCGAAGGTGCAGGGTTTTTCCCAGTGCGATGCTGGCGTGCTCGATCGCGTCCGGCCGGCGGTGGTGGGCGAGCAGCGCAGCCCAGGCCGCCTGCGTGATGCGGATATGCGTGTTGGTCGTGTTCATGCGATCCTCATTGCGCGAGCAGCGCGTGGAAGTAGGCGAGGTATTTCTGCAGGTTCTGCCCCCGCCGGATGTCCGAGCGGTTGACTTTCCAGCCCGTCGGAACCAGACACACCCACTCGTAACCGCCGAGGGGTGCTTCCGCGCCGTGATAGGCGTCGTGTGCGAACACGTTGACCTTGCTGCGGATCGTGCCGATGAGCGCGCTGTTGCTGCCGCGATTGGCGAGGTAGATACCGACCGGTGCGACGGTCGGATAGTTGCTGACATACAAGGCGAGGTGGATATGATCCGGCTGATAACCGTCCGGCAGCGGGAAATTGGCCACCGCCACGAAATCCCCGGTATCGCTCGCCCGTGCAAGGCGTGGGCCGGCCACACAGGGTTCGAACCCCGACAACCACCAGTTGAGCAGTGCGACTTCCTGCTCCAGCAACTCCCGGCGGCCCCAGCCCTTGTTGATGGTGGCAGTCTGGGTGTCGAAACCCTCGGGCACATCGGCCGCGCGGTAGCGGCTGAAATCGCTCGCGGGGATGATTCGGCCCGAGTTGGTCACCACCGATTGGGTCTCGGGCGAAACCAGGTCGGAGAGGCGATCTCCCGCATCAACCTGGGTCGGAATCGCGTCGATCGTGATCGGGATGCGCTTGGCCATGAAATTCTCCTCTGGGGTTGTGTTGTGTTACGCGGATGAGATCCTAGGGGCTGTCAGGCCGGCATCGACATCGCACATTCTTGTTCGCACCCTGCCGCGTCCATGGGCATGGCCGTCACCGGCTCGAAAGCCACGCACAAGCGGACTTGGCGTTCAAGCACCGTGCCCTCCCAGCCGGTGGCCCGGACCTTGATGACCCGGTCGAGCCAGACATCCGGAATTTCGACCCGTGCGCGTGGCGGCAGGCGGGTCCACTCTCCTGCAGGATCGCCACAAAACTCCAACTGGTGCGTGAAGGCCGCATAGACTTCCACGGCAGCGGTTCCGCCGGGCGGCACCCGGATCGGTCCTTGCGGAAACACGGCCAGTTCAGGTGCCGGCACCAGCGCCCGCACGACGCACTGCTTCACCCGATGCGGACCCGCGCGCAGCGCCACCGCGACATCGTCGACAGCAATCCGGATTTCGCGCTGGCCGACCGCGGGCACCGCTTCCCAGTCGGCATCCGCGCCCAGTTGCAGAAAAGCCGGTAAATCACCCCGCACCGCCCAGCGGATGGCCACACGCTGCCCGGTGCGTGCCCGGGCGCTCGATACCGACAGTTCCGAGGCGGCCCAGGGCTCATGGCCGATCGCCGCAGCACGCTCGGCTTCCTCGGCAAAGGCCTGCAGCTCGGCCTGCGCCCGCGCAGAGATCGCCATGGTCAGTTCCCCTCCTGCGCGAGTGCGCCTGTACGCAACTCCACCACCCGGATGCCCTGACTGCGGGCAGGGGTTGCCTCGCCGGTTTCTGCGGGCCGGATCTCCTCCGACCGCTTGCGATAGGCGGACTGGTTCTCGCGGATTTCCGCATAGACCGACTGCGCCCAAAACTCGAAATCCCGCCGCTCGCGCAACAGATCGCGCTGACCATAGGTCATGCCGGCCGCAAAGAGATGGCTGCCCAGGTAGGCGCATTCGAGGGAGACAAACAACAGCCCGATCAGCAACATCGTCAGCGCCACGGCTATCCCGTCCTCGCCGTTCATCAGCCGGATCAGCCCGCGAAAGCGCGTCAGGAAGTTGCGGTCCTCCATCACCACCCAGCGCGGGTCCGCCAGCATGGCCTTTTCGAGGCGTGCTTCCTCGGCCGTCAGCTCGCGCAGGGCCTGGGCGCGCGCGGCTTCCAGTGGGCGCAGCCCGGCGCGCAGTGTGGCGATGCGAGCCTCGTCAGCTGCGACCTGAGCCGATGCGCGCGCCGCCGCCTCCTGTGCGGCTTCGCGCTGTGCCATGGCAAACCGGTGCAGCGGGCCCTGGCCCGGAATTGCGCCCAGCACGCCGAGGTTCTGCCGCTGCACCTCGCGCAGCGCGTCATCGGCGGCGGCTTGCTGCTGTTGATGCCGCTCCGACTGCTGCGCCAGCCGCGCCAGGATCTGTTCCTGTTCCGCCTGGTTCGCACGAATCTGTTCGTCGATTGGCACCATCAGCCGCTGCTTCACTTCCGCAAGCCGTTCCGCATACTCGGCGCGAACCGGGGCGTTGACTGTCGCGGCCTCCATCCGGTTTCGGGTGTCAATTTCCGGTCCGAATTTGTCCAGGGTCCATGCAGTGGAAAGCACGATCGCCCCCACGGCGCTGATCGCCACGCGCAGCGCCACGCCCATCCACGCGAGTGCGTTGCGATCACCCAGCGCCGTCTGCCGCTCCAGGCTGGCGCCCAGCAAATAGTCGTAGCCGATGTAGAGCACCGTGAACACCAGCGCACCCAAGGCGGCCTTCAGCGTGTTGCCGCCGGCGCCGATCAGGCTGAACCACTGCGTGAAGACCAGTACGGTAAGCGCCAGCAGCGTGATGGCCTCGACGGCCACCCGTGCCTGCTCGGCGGGGCTAGTTGAGGCCACGACCTCGGGGTTGCGGGCCGTGCACAGGCTGATCGTCCGGATGAAGGCGGCGGGGAATCGGGATTCACGCATGGTCGGTCTCCTCAGTGAGTTGAGGCGCCGACGATATCTGCGTTTGGGAGCGCTGCGCCGCGGCACATGATTGTCCGCGACCGCCCGTCACTTCACGTCAATGCATGACATCAAACTGCGTTAAGCAAGTCGCTGCATATCGGCGGACAAGATTGTGTGCTGCATTCGCTGAACGCCTGCCACGCATAATTCCGCTTTTAACGACCTACAGGGAGCACTGACATGAGCGAGAAACCCACGAATTCGAAAAATGCCCAGACGGCAGAGTCCGGCGAGGCTGCGGAGCCTGCTGAAGGGGTATCCGGCATGTACGGTCCGGACGGCCAGCTCTTGCCGGTCGAGCAATGGCCGCTGCGGCTGCAAAAGGGATATGCCGCCTATAAAGCGCTTGCTCGTGAATTAGGTCGTGCCGCCCTAAAGGCCAACCCTGAGCTCGACCCGTACTCAGGCTTGTCGGCCTCCGAGCGGCCGACAGTCCCTCGCGATACTCGGAACATTCACTAAGAACAAGTAAGGAAACGAATCATGATGCCTCGAGTACGCACCAGCAGATCGGACTATGGATGCATTTCTTCATCAAGCCCGACTCTGACGCAGGGGCTTTTTCTGTTACACGTTCTATTCAAGATACCCGGAAAAGCGGATGAATTTCAGAAAAGCATTCCCTCGGTAAATATATGATTTTTAAGCTACGAACTGAATATTCATTTGTTTGGCTATTGCGTTTAATAACCTGCTGTCGTTCTCGTTTAAAACATAGATTGAAAGTTGCAAAGGAGCGTCTGCGCGGTCAAAAGCGCGATAAGTCTCCAACATGGTACGAATCGCTTTTTCCTTTGATAGCCTCCACCCTCCGGTCAATACGGCAGTAGCGACTGACCTCGCTTGACTCCTCACCACAATGGTCAGTGCTTCCCGGAGGGCGGTTGCCACAACAGCGGACTTTTGGCTTTCGCTGAGCACGTCAACGTGATGGAGCGTAGCCGCCATCAATACCAAGGGAAATGCACAAACGGACTCCGGCCGTGTTGGGACAACACGCCCCAAACTGACGGGATATTTCACCTGATCTTCAATCTCCTCAAACGCTTCAGGCCAACGGCGCGAAAACGCACGCGCCAGATTTCCCTCCAGCCCCTTCTTGGCGCCGTCGATCGTCATAATTAACGCTTCAGCCTTGGCGTCCAACACGTTACCCACTCGTAAGCAGATCGACATTGGCCCCCGCTTATTAAACTCAAAATTGATCGCGCATACAGAGTGGTCTGCGATGAGATGTCATGCTGGCCAGTGTTTTGTCTTGCTAAGGTTATGACTTTCCCGATGGCTGCAAGTGTTGCTTGTGGCGCAAAATGTTTAGGGTCAGCGAGTTCTGGGGACATCGTGGGTCCGGCATTGCTCCATACCCAGATGCCATGGCCTTCATGTACCAGCCTGCCGGCGATGCCAAACCGTCAGGGCCTGCCGCCGATGAAATTGTTGAGGATGGATACGGCCAGCTCCTTGTTATCGTAGGCGTTTGCCAGCGCAATAATCTGACGCCTCGTCATGATATTCATTCGTGCTTCGCCCAGGCGCGCCTTGGCGCCGTCGGCGAGGCGGCCGCGGTCGTCCACCAGATTGGCGCCTGTGGTGGCGATCAGCGCTTTGGCGCGCAGCGCCCGGATCCGCGACAGCGTGCCGGCGGTTTCCTCGATCTGGTCATTGCCCGATTTCGCGGCTTGCGCCCCGGACTTGCATTCGATATAGCAAAAATCGAGTCCCCGCATGAAGGCGGTGTCGAGATTGCTCTCGCCGCCGTCATGGTGAATGTTCAGGCCCTGCCGGATGTCGTGCAGCCCGAGGTCGGCGGCGTATTTCGACACCACGTCATGCATGAAGACTTCCAGCCACAGCCCCTGCATGAACTGGTATCCGCCGCCACTCAGTTCCGAGGCATTGCCGCCCGTTGCCGTCAGAACCGCATTCAGTTGATCAATCAGGGGCGCCGGAAAATCCCTGTGCAACTGCGAGGCGTAATTCTTCAGACCGGCGTGTTCTGCGCGTTTATGGGCATCCCCGGTGAGCGAAAACGGTGCCCGCAACGGTGGCGATTGGGCGAATTCCCTCGCGAGCGCCGTCCATTGCGCGTCATAGCGTACGGACTTGTCCTCGCTGCGAAATCCGTAGAGTTTCAGGAATTCGTCCAGCGACAGGTGGCCACTCCAGCGTTCGGCAACGCCGGTCTGCGCGTTGATGAAGGCATCCGGCTGTTCGATGTCGGTATAAATCAGCGAGACGTTCGGGTGTTGTGTGCCGGCGATGGCGGCGCCAATGGCCATCATCTTGTTGCCGCCGGTCACGTTGATCAGCCATTCGTGATCACCGCCCTGTTTTTCGATCAGGCGGGTGATGATCTTGTGTGTCGATGTGTAGTGGGTCGGCTTGGCGATCAGGCCGCTGCAATCCGGCAGTTCCGGGGCGTAAGCGGCGTTCCGCGCCAGTTCCTCGCAGAGCAGCCGGTCCCGGCCTTCCTGCAGGGTTTTTTCGGTGAGGATGCGCCAGACGCGTTGCGGACGGTAATGCTGGATTGCGAGGTAGGTGGGTACCAGCTGCTCGGACAACAGACAGATCATCTGTTTCATCATCGGCTCCGCCGGTTTGTGTTGGATGTTGTGGCGACCGGGTTCTCAAATCGCCCGTAATCGGCATTCACCCGGCCGCCGATGCCCCAGTCCTGCAGGCCGCGGGTCAGCAGTGCGAGTGCGAGCTGCGCCGGCAGGGCGTCGCCGGCAATCGACAGGAAAAAACTGCCCTGCACCGCCAGTTGGTGCAGGGGTGTCGGATCGTCGAAATCGGTGGCCGGTGTTTCGCCGCGGCTGCGGTAATAGTCGACGTGGTGCGGCGTGTCCACCTCGAGGCAGAGCGGCAGGCCTTCCGGAATCCACCAGGCATCCTGGAAATCGAGATTCCCGGCCGATTCCAGGCTGCCGAATAGCCAATCAATCTGGTCGGGCGACAGCATGCCGGATTCCTCCCCGCTAAGATTTTCTGCGCAGGCTTTGGCCAGACCCTTGAGCGATGCGCCGGGAATATAGGGCACGCCATACACATGGTGCAGCGTGACATGCGTTTCGAGCACGGTATCCATCCCGAGGCCGATCAACAGGCGGGTGGCGAGCCTGGCTTTGGTGCAGGCCCAGCCTTGTACCGCGACCAGCGCGCACCAGTCTTCGTAGGCGGCACGATAGGCTGCCGGGACCGGAACCTTGGCAACGTCTTCCAGCAGTTGGCGCTTGCTGTTGTGCTGCGCGTCGTGGCCCTGCAGCAGGAAGGCCAGCACCTGGCCTGCGTTGTCACAGGGATAACGCTTGGTGCGCAAGGCTTGCAGGCGAGTCCTCATGTCCGTGCTCCGCTGCCGTTGCGCTGGGCCTGCAGGCTGCTTTCGGCAAAGCGCTTGAAATACTGTGCCGCGCGCAGGGCGCGGCGGCTGGCCAGCGCGTAGGCGCTACCGCTCAGAGTGTCGATGTTCTGCAGGTCGAGCACGCGCAGCAGGTGCCCGCGCAGCACTGTGGCCACCGCCTTGCGAGGGGGATCCTGAATGCCGTGCTCAAGGTAATCGAGGGTCTGCTGCAGGCCGTTCATGCGCAGCATTGACGCCAATCCAACGGCGTAGACGCCGTAGATGGCTTGGTCCGGGGTTTTTGAAATTTCATCAATTAAATCAAATACTTGAGATGAAACTGCCTGGTTGCGGGTCGCGGGCATGGGGGTGGCCTAGACGAGGAAATCAACACGGCCGTGGCCGACGCTGGCCTTGCCACCGAGCTGCAGGTGTCGCGAGCGAATTTTCGCGCGTGCCGCATCCGGGCTGAGTTCGAGGGCGCGCACACGCTGCGCTCCCCAGTCGCCCCAGAGGAGGCTGCCGGCAGGTAACAATTCTTCGTACCAGAGGGCACTGTCTTTGACGACGCGGTTTTCGTCGAGAGCAACCCGGGCTCGGACTTCGGTGGCACTTTCGGCGAAGTAGGCGAACAGGTCGTCCGCCACGATGGCGATGCGCGAACGCACCATCTCGCGGAAGGCCGGCAACACGCCGACGGTACTCTGTGCGTTGCGCGCCGGCAGGAACTGGTCGACGAGGTGATTCGACCAGTACTCCAGCACGGCATCCTGGTCCGGCGCCCGCAGCAAGTCGATTTCCTCAAGCACGGCGCAGTCGTCGGCGAGCAACTCGGCGCCGGCGGCAATGCGGTCCTCGGCAAGGGGCGGCAGCTGTAGCGCGTCGAGCGTCTGGCCGGCCGCTGCCAGCGCCTCGGCGTAACGCGCCAGCACGAACGGGCAAGTGATCCATGCGCAGGTTCCTTTGAGTGCCCGCACCGGCATCGCCAGCAGACGGGCGTCGTCGAAAAACAGCAGGCCGGCGTGATTCACCGGCTGACGCTCCGGCCGCCGATCAACATGGTCGTCGGCAAAGGCCGGCCCGAACAACTGTGTCCATTCCGCAGCCCAAGCGGCCTGCGTTCCGGGATGTTCGGGATGCAGGGCGTCCCGCAACACGCCCTTGATTGTGGACCCGGGTATGAAAGGCAGGCCGGTGGCCGCCTCCCGCGCGATGGGCAGGTCAATGTCGCCTGCGCCGCTGCCAATACCTGCGTGCAGCGCGCTGATGGCGCGCAGCCGGTAGATGCCGCTGCTCATGGGGATGTCCTCTCGATGGAAGCCAAGCCCGGCAGGGCGAGGCCGTAGCCGTCCTGCCGGTCTTCGGCACGGTCGCTGATGGGTGCGAGCCAGAGCGGAAGCAGATCGCGGCCGCTGCCCTCCAGCAATTTGAACCAGTACACCGAGCCCGCCGGTGCCAGCCGGCGGATCGCCCGGGGTTGCCCGCTCCGCAGGCTCCAGCCTGAAGCAGCGATCCAGCCATCGACAGCGGCCGCGACCAGCGCAACCTTGGTCGCAGTGCCCGGTATGAGCCCGCTGTCGGCCCAGCCGGGCCGCCATCCTGCCGAAAACACCGCCGGCGTTGCGAGCACCAGCCGGAAATGGTCGCCCGGCACCAGCTGGCTCAGGGCTTCGGCGAGCTGTGCATCCAATGCGGGCCAGGCGGCATCGGCGGTCAGGCGCACGCTGCGGCCGTCGGCACCGAGGCGGCGTACCTTGCCGTGCAGCGCGTCGAGAGGGGCACCGCCGGCGTCGCCCGCCCGTGCGAGCAGGCTCCATGGCGCTGATTCATAACCGCCGACGGTCGCGGCGCGCCGGCGCGGACCGAAGTCAAGGCCCGCGGTCTGGTAAAGCCGGCCGTCGAGGTGGGCCTGCGTGGCCGGGTCGATGGCCACATGACTGCGCAGATCGCGCGGCGGCAGGGGCGTTGTGGAATTGGCGCCCGGGCCAGCGCCGTTGAGCAGCCATGCCGTCATGCCCCTGGCCGACCAGAAGGCCGGCGCGGCTGCCCGTTTGGCGTCACGGCTGTCCTCGAGTTGCACGGGCATCAGGCCTGCGGGCAGATCGCAACCCGCATGCGCACCCGGAGCGCAGGGCCGGGCCCGTACCAGCTGCGGGGCATTGCAATCATTGGTCTGCAGATAAACCGCATCCGCAGGTCGCGGAAAAAACACGCGTGCAGCAAGGCCCTGCCCCTGGGCGAGCAGCGGGCCGCCGATGGTGATGCGTTCGACCAGGGCGGCATGATCGGCGTCACTGTCGAGCGGTAAATCCAGTGTGTCGGCAACCGCAGCGCGCAGGGCACCGGCGAGCGTGCCCGGCAATGGCAGGCCGGACAGCACCGACTCTGCAGTCATGACGCCGAAGCGCGTGCCGCCGCCAAAGACCAGCGGCGAACGCGGAGTGAGTCGCAAGGTGAGGGTCATGGCAGTGGCGCCTCGTCATGTGCAGCGAGCCAGCGCGCGGCAATCCATTCGCGGTGCAATTGATCGATGCCGTATCGACCCATGAACGCGCGCGTTGCCGCAATCAGTGCGGTCCCGCGCTCGCCTTTGCGGGCAACGAGGCGCGAGGCTTCGGCGGCGAGTGCCGCGGGCTGTCGCCGCAGTTCGGCTTCCAGCCGCCGCAGCTGATAGCCGGCACGGGATGACAGGCTGCCGTCGGCAAAACAACCGGTCCAGAACTGCAGGCGCGCGTCGAAGCCGCCGGCGCTGCCGAAGAGGCCGTCGGCGCCGTCATCCCAGCGGCCGCGCAACTCGAGCACCGAACCGCTGCGCGGGCTGATCACCACACCCAGCGCGTTGCGCGGGATGTCCCCCGGCTGCTGGCCTTGCTTGGGCAATTGTTCTGCGCGGCCGGCGAGCCTACGCAGGGTAGCGAGCGGCGTGAGGACGTGACCATAGGCCACACCCACGGAGAGCGTGGCCTGCTCGGCGGGTGGCAGCGCCGCAACCCAGCGCAGCCCGCGCATCTTTGCGGTGAAGGCGTCCGCCAGCCGGCGCGCACAGCGCAATGCGGTGGCGGCCGGCAGGAAGGCGAGCACATCATCGCCACCGGCATAAACGCACTCGCCCCCCTCGTCGGCAACGTGCTTCGGGACATCCGCCGCGAATGCAGCCAGCTGTGCTGACAGTTCACGGTGCTGTTCGATGGTCACCGAGGGATGCGAGATGAGTTTGCCCATGCCGTCGCCATCGGCGGCGAGGACGGCCACGTACGCGTCCGGGCGGGGCAGCCCGGGTGTGCGCATGATCCTGAGCAGTTGCCTCACGATATCGGCGGAATCCCGGTCATCGGTCGATTGCAGGAATTGTTCCGCGCGGAAATCGTAAATCAGTTGCGCGTCGTAGCAGAAATCCTTGTAGCGGTAGGCGCGTGTCGCGAGCTCGCGCTGCCGCAGCTTTTCGTAAAGTTTGCCGATGGCCTCGAGTTGATCATCAAGGCGCAGCTTTCTCATGCGCTGTACCCAAGGCTCGCAGGCGACCCTTGCCAGCGCGGTGAATGACTTGTCGCGGTTGCCCAGCACCCGTTTGACCAGACCCGGTGCGTCGAGCTGTTCGCCGGCATCGATGCCGAAGCGGCGCAGGCGGGCTGCGTCGGGTGATTTCAGCACCGATTCGCGCTGACCGTCGAGGGAGGATTTTTTCCGGCCGAACCCGGGTGTACTCTCTGGTTCGGTCGCGGCGGGTGCGAAGTTGCGTGTGGCCTTGCGCGCAGCGAGCAGGGTCTGCAAGCGGGTCATGGCGCTGGCGTAATCGCCCTCGAGCGCGACCCAGGCGGCGTAACACTCGACCAGATCGTCAGGCATGCCCGCCCGCGGTTTTGCCTGCAGTGCCCAGACCGTGGTGTCGATGTGCTGCCAGCCGAAGGTCTGGCCGCATTCTTCGGCCAGGGCATGCCAGCGCGCGATCGCGCCGGTTTTGGCAGCCTCAGCATAGGATCGGGGGTCAGTGTCGGCGATGCGTGCCACAATTTTGTTGGCGACCGACAGCGAACTGTTGTCCGGTGCGAGAGCCGCTGCGTCGGCGTGCGGAAAGATCAGGGTCACGGCATCCGGCCGGCCCTGTGCGCGGGCGTGTTCGAGCAGCGCCAGTGCGCCGGCTTTGGATATTTCAGACAACAGCCAGGAGCCGAACCAGAGGTCGCGGGTACGCCGTGCTGTCGCAATGAAGGATTGCACGGGGCCGAAGGCGAGTGCGAGGAGGCTGGAATCCATCATTTTGTAAAGTACGCCATGAACGCGTGGAGCGGATCGGTTCTTTTCAAGTCACCAATCGGCTTGACGGATGCAACATCCGCTGCCGACGGCGCGCCGGGCCAGATGCCGCGTACCGGCGCTGGCGGCTTTCCACTCGGCAACGGCGGCAGGTCGATCCCGACGGACAGGCGCAGCACCTCGTGCGCATGAGGGAGTAGCAGCGCACAGGGTACAAATCCCGAATCATCGGCGAGCGCGACCGGCCGCAGGATTACGGGGCTCGCCATGCGATTGAGCAGGGTGTTGTTTGGGGCAAGCGGCCGGATCTCGCCGCCGGCCGGCTCTCCGGCATCTCTTTGCTGCTTGTTGGAAAATCGGATACCCAGCGGCATGCCGAAGGCGGCGCGCGGGGCCCAGTCGCGCATCGGGTGTTCCACCGGGTGTTTCCGACGGATGCCTTGTGGTGCTGGGACGCGACTGCGGATCAGGTCGGGTTCCGGCCAGTGACTGCGGCCCTCTGCCCGGACCTGGCCTTTCCGGCCCAATCCTGGCATCTGTCTGAAATCGCGCAAGCGACTGATCGCGGTCTGCCACGCCTCCTGCGCATTCGCATGCGACGGGCGAAGGCCGATCATCAATCCTGCGATTTTGGGCAATTTCAGCAGCACAGGCTTATCGCGCGCGCTGATCAGGCTGAGCGTCTTGCCGTCTGCCCGCACGCGGACTGCACCGGCGCCGCGGCGCCAGCGCGCACCGATGCCGCCGAAGGTGGCCCACCATTTGACGGTTTCGGTCAGTTCCCGAAGCACGACTTCGGTGGGTGGTGCTGCGCTGTTATCAACGCCTGATCGTTTTGCAGGGTCGGCCACCACGCTGAGCTCCAGGCGGAAGGCGAGTCCCGACAGAATGAGGTGGCGTATCTCTGCTGCGGTTTCGGCTTTGGCGCTGAACAGCGCATATTCGATTTCGCGGGGAACAAGAGCCCGATTCGTTGCGCGTGTTTCTCGCCCATCCTTATTCCGCGCTTTGATCTCGAAGGGCGCGCTCCGAGGTGGCCCTTCATCAGGCCGGTACACCCGCAGCCTGATCCGGCTCGCACGCGGCGTGCCATCGGAGGCGCTGCCGCCCCAGCGCGCCGTTTCCGCCGCGTAAATTTCGGCAGTGCTGGCCTGCTGGGGAATCTGGTGGCCGTCGAACAGGCCCTGGCTTGCAAGGAACCGCCACCAGAAGCGCAGTTGTCCGCGCAGGGACTTCGCACGGATGGGCAGGCGCGTATCGTTTTCGCCGGCCTTGACGCCGCCACCGAACAACGGCGTGATCAGTTCCACGTCATAGCGCAGCGTTTCGCCGGCCGGCCCGGATTTGAGCTTGATGCTGTCGGTTGTGCGAACCCCTTCCAGCAGGGCTTTGAGATTCCGGCCCTCGTTTTCCGGAAAAGGCTTGCGCCGGCTGACGCGCTCGCGAGTGACCTCACGACTGTCGTTTGTGCTCATCGTCAGCTTTCCTTTCGCGGTCGCTCATCAACGAAAACGACTTCGAGGTTTTCCGGCAGAAAATATTGGCGGGCTTTTTTGGGCGGCACGCCGACGATCAGGTAGCGCGGCGCGAGATGCGGGCCCAGTTCGGGTTCGAGGCACTCCTTGTTGATGCGTGAGACCATTTCACTGAATTCCGCCGCGCGGTCTTGGAGTACGGTGCCGGGAGGCGGTGTTTTCCGTGCTTGTCCAGAGGTCGTCGCCCCGTTGGGGAGCCACCGGTCCCGCTTGGCCTGGAGGCGCTTAAGCGGGTAGCCACGGCTGGCCGATACCGTCCCACCTTCGAGAACATGCTGGTACCAGTGCAGATAGGCGGCCACGTCATCATCATGTTCCGCGCGCGGCGTAATACCTTCCTCGCGGCGTTTTGCGAGGGTCAGATACAGCGCGAAATGTTCCTCCGTCATGGTGACCGGGACGCCGGCGCAGGTCAGTTTCAGGTTGTGCGTATCGATTTCGACCACGGCATTGCTGAGGCTGCGCTGCGCACGCTCAACGATTTCGCTGAACGGCAGGTGCATCGCTTGATCACGCAGCACCGAGGGAATGACATCGCGCAGCCGCAGAAAAGGCACGGGCGCAAGACGCACCCGTGCCTTGGCAAAATCGACGTTCTGTTCCCGGCCGTCTTTTGCGGTCCAGGTGACCACCCGGCTGCGCGGCGTCGGATAGAAAAAAGCCGGGATCTGTTCGAACGGGGGATCGACCAGCACATGCGACAGCCGGTCCTGCGGCCGGCCAAGAATGCTCATCGCATGGCCTGCCAGATAGCTCATCGTTTTGCGCCCCCCCGCGATGCTCAGGTGAACGGCGCTCCGGTCATCGGATGTCCACTCGGCCAGTTGCTGCAACACCAGATCACCCATCGCGAGAAAGGATTCCTCGCCGTGCACGTCATCCAGCACCCGGCCTTGGCTGTCGCGCAGACACAGTACCCGGCTTTCATCAAAACAGAGGGACGGCAAGGCGTAATCCCGGCACAGCTTGCCCAGTTGATCTGCGCCGCTTGGCAAAAGATGTTCGCGAACTTTTTCAAGACCGGCCTGTGTGGTGGCGATCCAGAGTTCCGTCGGCGTGCGCGCGGGGTTTTCACGGTTCAGGGCATAGAGGGTTTCCGTGACCACTTGCGGCGAGAGCCCCGCAACCACCAGCAGGATGCGGCGGGTGTATTGAGATGGATCTGCAGCAAGGCTGGACCGGGGTGTGGCCGTTTGTCCAATGGCAGCTGCTGCGCCACCGGCGGCCGCAGCGACATTGCGATGCTGATTGCCCGGATTTTTCTTTTTTCGGTCGACCATCGCTCCCCCTTTTTTGGGTTCAGTGTATATATAAATTGACTGCGGCGACAAAGGCGTTGAAAGCCCGGCGCCCTCACCACTGATTCGAGTCCATATCTCGAACCGTTTCGAGGGGGCGCCGGATGTGTTCAATCATTACAGACGGGTGATCGGTTAGGTTGCCGCACAATCTTGTCCGCACAACATGAAACTGTGTATTCAGGTGAAATGGTCGGGATGATGAATACTTCACATGCCGTCAGGGTTGGGTTGAAGGACCTGCAATGGCAGGCCCTGCGCGTGCGGCTGCAGTGCCTGCACCCGCCTGCGCGGACCCGCGCGGGCCACGCCTTTGAAACGGTCTTCGCGCTGATCAAGGGCACGGCATCCAGCCGCGGACTGAATATCGCGTTCCGTGGAACGGACACGCCCTTGTTCCGGCAGATCTTGCGGCAGCGAACCGTCATCGAACTGGAGCTTGCCCTGATTGGGCCGGGTCAAGCGGTCGCCGGGTGGTGCGACGATTTTCTTGGCCACGTCAATCAACGGCCCGGGAGCCACTTCCGGGCATCGTTGATTGATGGACCCGAAGTCCGGTCTTTGGCCGGTCTGCGCAGACCAGTGGTCGGCGACGAGTGGCAGCTCGATTTTCTGAGCCCGATGCCCTTCGATGCGCCCGAGCGGACGCGGCTCAGTCCCGACATGCTGATGCGCAGCATCCACCGCCGGCTGGAAGCATTGTTTGCGGTCAAGCTTGGTGAAGTGCCCGACCACCGCGGTTTGCAATTGCTGACGGCGTATTGGCATTACGCCGAACTTCGCCATTTTTCGCGATCGCAGAATCGGGGGCAGGCGCGTCCGGTCATCGATCGGGCCGGACCACAAAACGGCGCCCATTGGCAGTATGTCAACGGATGCACGGGCCCGCTGTACATCCGTGGGGATTTATCGGGATGCATGGACTGGCTGCTGTTGGCCGAAGCCTTGCACGCCGCAGGTCCGGTCGGCCTCAACGGGCTGGGGCACTTCCGGCTGAACGACATGCCGTCGCCCTGGCTGGATCGCCAGTTGCCGGCGGAGATTGTGCAGGCGGGGGATTCCGAGGCGTCGGTCGCGGACAAGTGCGCAGAAGTGCTGGTCGGACCGATGAAAAATCTCCTGTCACCGCGGCTCAGAGGCTTCCGGCATCAACTCGCCGGTCATGAGGCGGCAACGAAGCTGCACGATTTGCGATCCAAGGGTTACGAAGTCGTGCACCGGGTCACGATGACCGGGTTGCTGAAATCGGCTGATCCGATCCGGTTGCTGGGCGCAGTGGATGCCGTGCTGCCGAGAGCAGACAAAACGGTTCGCTCGGCATTGGCGAGGCTGTGCCGGGCGCCGGAGATAGCCTCGGGATCGGGGCAGAGCCGGCTGGCGGAGGCGCTGGCATTGCTCTATTTGCATCGCTTTGAATCCGGAATCGTGCAAGCGGATTTGCAGTTCGTGCGTGATGGCCAGGCAGTGAACGTGCTGGCGCCCACGCCGGGTTTCGGGAAAGCAGGCGGTGATGCCAACGTGGGATTGATTTTGAAGGCAGTCGGCTATGGTGAATGTTTCGACTGAGGCTGTGACTCGCCTGTGCTCCCGCAGGCCCGGGGTGAATGCATGTTTGGAAGATCTTCGCTCAGAACACGAAGACGACTGCCCGGCCGACATCCTCCTCGGTGATGGCGCCGATTCTGATTGCACCTTCACCCAGCACGCGGTAAATCCGCACCGTTCCGCTTTTCAGTTGCAGCCCTTCCAGAAGCCCGGCGAGGCGAATACGCTCCCGGCGGCTCAAGCGGCATTCGAACACGCTCTTTTGCACGCGGAAACCCCAACCCTTGAGCACTTTGTCCACCCGATACCGTTCCCGGTCGTCGGAAAGATCGTAAACGACGGTATAGCAGGAACTCGCAGGCATGACAGACAGTATGTCCGCATCGGCCGGCGAGGTATGAACGGGCAAGATTGTCCAATTCGAATGGTCACCTTGAGGGGGCATCTGAAACTCATTCGGGACCCTCGTTCCCGACACTGTTTGGTGAGGGTAATGCTTGAGGGTTGCCAATTTTCGGGTTTAATATTCAATCGTAACAAGTACTTGTGAAGGCTACTGTCCGGAGACGGACATGCCGCATGCGGCGTTAGGACTAGAACTTGGCGAGCCCAGGACCGATGAATGTGTCCGGAGACGGACATGCCGCATGCGGCGTTAGGACTTTCGCAAGCGCCGGATTCCGGAGCATTGCAACGGTCCGGAGACGGACATGCCGCATGCGGCGTTAGGACGGATTTTGGTCATCTGAACCTCCTTCAATTGATTGTCCGGAGACGGACATGCCGCATGCGGCGTTAGGACGAGCCACTTCTTGACTGCACGCCTTATCTTCGTCCGGAGACGGACATGCGGCATGCGGCGTTAGGACTAGTTGTAGAGGATGGGATCGTACGTCCGGAGACGGACATGCCGCATGCGGCGTTAGGACCAATCTGCTCGTCAATATTCGGCTTGTCCATCAGTCCGGAGACGGACATGCCGCATGCGGCGTTAGGACCAGTTGCATCGTGAATCGCCTTCTGGACGGGTCCGGAGACGGACATGCCGCATGCGGCGTTAGGACATTGCAGAGAGCGAGTACCATCTCACCTCCTACCTGTCCGGAGACGGACATGCCGCATGCGGCGTTAGGACCCGGCGTTGATCTACAGAATGGGCGAAGATTGTCCGGAGACGGACATGCCGTATTCGTTATGGTTGGCTGAGTTGCGGTTCGGTGTCCCGATCCCGATTCGGAGTCGGACGACTCAGCCGATCCCGGGGCGCGCTTTAAGCCAACGAATGGCGGTGACCACCATCCTCTGCCGGACACAATATTGTGCAATCAGTGGCCGTGCCTGAAACTGATTTAGCGTGTAGTCACCATGTCCACGCTAGCCCGCACATTCGCTCGGCTCCGTCAACTGAAATGGCATTCGCTGCGATCGACCTTGACTTGCTGCAAGGTGCCCGAGCGCACGTATCCCGGGCATGCCTTCACGGCGGTAAGGGCGCTTCTTGCCAACACCCTGGGCAGGCAACCCGGCAGAGTTGTTTTTCACGGCACGGACATCCCGCTGTTTCGTCAGCCGATTCGATCCGGAATCGAGATTTCGCTGGAAGTTCATCTGCTTGGTTTCGATGATGCTGCAGCCGCAAACTGGTGCCGCAGCTTTTTCGATTGCGTGAATGACCCGTCGGACAGCTGTTTTGCTGTCAGTAGCAGTACCCTGCCCGAATCCGTTGGTTTCACGGATCTACCCGAACCGGCGGTTTGTGATGAATGGACTTTGGACTTTGTCAGTCCAATGCCCTTCCATAGAACAAACGGAGAGGGCAGGACAATTTTGCGACCGGCCACCTTGACCGGCAGCATACACAGACGTCTCGAGGCGCTTTTTGGAACCAGGCTGCCGGGCATGCCTGCACCCGAAACCCTGGAACTGTTGCCGTTCTATTGGCAGTACGCCGAGCTACGCGATCATTCCGCGCTGCCGGGCAAGCCTTCCGTCAAAAGTGCTGCGCGCGGCAAAAAGGGCGGTGCGCCACACTTCCGGCATATGGATGGTTGTATCGGGCCGCTGCTTGTTCGCGGCGAATTGGGGTCGTTTATGCCGTGGTTCATGCTTGCCCAGGCATTGCATGCGGGAGGCTCTGTTGAGATCAACGGCCTCGGGCACTTCAAGCTGATTGACCATCGGTGTTCCCTGCTTGATCGGAAGCTCGAAGACGCACGGGCCCTGACTGTATTGGCGGAATCCGTACTGTCACGCAATGATGCGGCTTTGCGCTATGCGAAGGAAAAAGGCGGGGTGGTTGCACCGTCTGACCTGGCCAATGAACTTGCTGAGGCATGGTCGGCAAATCAATATCGTCCTGAGCCATATGAAACCTTCAGTGTGCCCAAGCCGGCAGGGGGATTCCGCATTGTCGAGCGACCGGGTTTGCGTGATCTGGCTGCCCAGCAATTTCTCAATTCGATACTCGCGCCAGTGCTGGACAACGCTTTTTCTGATGTATCCATGGCATTTCGGCGCGGAAAATCACGTGAAGATGCGACGAGAATGGTGCGTGAACGGATTGCGACTGGCTATCGCTTTGTGGTGCGAGCGGATGTGGAGGATTTTTTCCCCTCTGTGGACCATGGCCGGCTACTGGCTGCACTCGATCGCTGGCTGCCGCGCGGCGATATCAAGATTCGGGCCGCGCTTGCCGCGGTGGTGAAGGCGCCTTTCCTGCGCGACGGGGTCCCTCAACCGAGGCACGCCGGAATCGGTCAGGGAAGTCCGTTGTCACCGCTGCTGGCCAACGTCTATCTGGATACGCTGGATCGTCGATTGACAGAAGCCGGGGTGACATTTGTCCGGTATGCGGATGATGTTGTGATATTGACGCGCTCGGGCACGGATTCCGCAGAAGCATTGGTGGCGTTGGAGCGGGCCCTTGCAGAGCTTGACCTGCGCATTAACCCTCAGAAATCGCACATGGTCCCGGTGGCAGAAGGGTTTCAGTTCCTTGGCGAGCGTTTCGGCGGGGACGAGGGTGGAAGCAGCGTACCGGTGCTGCTGCCGAGACGAAAGCCGTTGATTGTGACGGAGCCATTCCTGGTTTTCTCCGTCAATGGAGAGGCTCTTGATCTGCGCCGAAAAGGGGAGATTGTCGCGACCATACCTTTGCGAGAAATCAGTGAAATCGTTGTCCTGGCCAAGGCGACATTTTCAACTGCGCTGCTTGGGCGCTGTGCACGGCATCGAATTCCCATGAGCATGGCGTTATCTAGCGGCTACCAGATCGGTACGTTTACCCCTGATTCCCGCAGTTATCACGAGGTGGCCTGGCAGCAAGGCACCCGATTCAGGGCGCTTTCAATCCAGGACCGCACTGCAGTGGCCGGGGAGATCGCATTCGCGAAAATCATGAACTTCATTTCGTTGGTCCGGGGGCGATACAGAGAAGGCGACTACGCGCTCATTCGCCGGTTTGAGTCCTGCGCACACCAGGCGCGTTGCTCCTCGACCAACGAACAGATCCGCGGACATGAGGGTTACGCTGCGAGGCTGGCTTATTCGTGGATAAACCGGGAAATCGCAAAGTCAAAGCAGGGCGCATTTTGCAGCGCCCGCCGGGATAGGGCGGCTCCCGATCGCCTTAACTCCATGCTTAATTTTGGGTACTACCTGTTGTTTACCTATATCAACGGGTTGGTCCGCGCGTGCGGATTAAATCCCTATCTGGGGTTTCTGCACGAGAGTACTGAGGATTTCGAAACATTGGTCTGCGATATCCAGGAACCTTTCCGGGTTCACGTCGACAGGCTCGTGCTGCGGCTTGTTAACCGGGGCGAAATTGGAGAGGGTCATTTTGTATCTGACCAGAATCGCTATCGTTTGACGCGTGATGGCATCAAACGATACGCGGCGGGATTTGAAACCTTGTTTTCTGAGGTTCATGCAAATATCACCATCCGCGACTCGATAACACTTCAAGTCGAAAGTATGCGGTATTTCCTTACGGAGGGACGTCCGCTGAGAATCTATCGCTGGAATTCAGGGCATGAAAATAAAGAATCCGCAGTCAAAGGAGCTGGCTTCGGAGAGAGGGGAGACCCAGCCGTCGGTCAGAAACTGAGGGTAGATTGAAGTATCCCGGTTTGTGCGGATACCGTTCACTACCAGGCCTGACGTCAGTCCTTGAACCGCTCCAGCTTCGCCTTCCAGGTATCCGACAGCATGCAGGGCAACCAAGCTTCGTTCTCCGCCTGCAGTCCGCCCGAGAGCATCGTTTCCTGCGAGGCGTTGAGCGCGACCTTGGCCTGCAGCACGGCGATGCGCGGGTTTTTCGCGATCGCCTGCGCCAGTTCCATCGCCGCCGGCATCAGCTGTTCGCGCGTGACCACGCGCAGCACGATGCCCAGCCGTTCGGCTTCCGCGGCATCGATGTGCTGTCCGGTCAGGATCATTTCCTTGGCGCGCTGCAGCCCGATCAGGCGCGGCAGGCGCTGGGTGCCGCCTGCGCCCGGCAGGAAACCCAATGTCACTTCGGGCAGCCCGAAACGGGCGTTGTCGGCGGCGATGCGCAGGTCGCACTGCAGCGCCACTTCGAGGCCGCCGCCGAGGCAGTAGCCGTGGATCGCGGCGATGGTCGGCTTGGCGATGCCGGCGATCGCGCTGACCCATTTGCCGCGGAAAAACCGTCGCTCGTCGTACATCGCCTCTGTCGAGCGCTGGCCGCGCTCCTTGAGGTCGGCGCCGACGCAGAAGGCGCGCTCGCCCGCCCCGGTGAACACGATGACGCCGACGTCCGGATCGGCGTCAAGGTCGATGCACAGCGCCATGATCTCTTCGCGCAGGCGCCGGTTCAGCGCGTTCATGGCCTGCGGCCGGTTGAGGGTGACGACGGCGACGCCGTTGTCGATGCTGATGGTCAGGACATCGCTGCTTCTGCTGGATGACATGCGGGCCTCGGTTTCAGATGAGGGGTTCGGGAAAGCCCGGATTCTAAGGCTTGCGCAGTTCCGGCCGTCACGGCCCCCCTCCGCCGGTGGCGACGGGTGGTGTAAGCGGTTAAAATGTAAGGCCTTTTTACGGTGCCAGTCGCCCTGTGCGACCTCGCTGCCATGCCGCTGTTCGCCTTCGGATTGAACCACCAGACCGCGCCGCTGGACGTGCGCGAGCAGGTGGTATTCCAGGCCGAGCAGCTGACCCAGGCACTGCGCGACCTGGTCGACCGCCGTCCGGTCAGCGAGGCGGCGATCATTTCCACCTGCAACCGTACCGAAGTCTACTGCTCGACCGCCGATCCGCGCATCGCCGTCGACTGGCTGGCGGATTATCACCGGCTGAAGCCGGCGCAGATCCAGCCCTATCTCTACGAGTTGCCGCAGGACCGCGCGGTGAAACACGCATTCCGCGTTGCCAGCGGACTCGATTCGATGGTGCTGGGCGAGGCGCAGATCCTCGGCCAGTTCAAGAGTGCGGTGCGTTCCGCGGAAGCCGCCGGGACGCTGGGCTGGCTGCTGAACAAGCTGTTCCAGCGCACCTTCTCGGTCGCGAAAACCGTGCGCAGCGAAACCGAGATCGGTGCCAGCACGGTGTCGATGGCCGCCGCCGCGGTGCGCCTGGCCGAACGCATCTATCCCAGCATTGCCGGGCAGAGCGTGCTGTTCGTCGGCGCCGGCGAGATGATCGAGCTGGCGGCGACCCATTTCGCCGCCCATCATCCGAAACGGATGACCTTCGCCAACCGCACCGCCACGCGTGCGCAGCAGCTGGCCGACCGTTTTTTCGGGCACGTGATTCCGCTCAACGACATCGCGGCGCAGCTGGCGCTCTACGACATCGTCATCAGCTGCACCGCCAGCCCGCTGCCGATCATCGGCAAGGGACTGATGGAAAGCGCGCTGAAGGCACGCAAGCACCGGCCGATGCTGATGTTCGACCTGGCCGTGCCGCGCGACATCGAGACAGAGGTCGGCGAACTGGACGATGCCTTTCTCTACACCGTCGATGATCTCGGGCAGATCGCGCGCGAGGGCATGGACCAGCGCGGCAACGCGGTGGCGCAGGCCGAGGTGATCATCGAGAACCAGGTTTCGGATTTCATGCACTGGCTGGACAACCGCGAGCTGGTGCCGACCATCCGCGCCTTGCGCGACACGGCGGAGCGCGCGCGCCGGCACGAACTGGAGCGGGCGCAGCGGCGCATTGCGCGCGGTGCGGACCCGCATCAGGTGATGGACGAACTGTCGCGGGCACTGACCAACAAGTTCATGCATCCGCCGTCCCATGCGCTCAACCACGCGGCGCAGGACGAGCGCGACGAGCTGGCCGCGCTGATCGCGCGGCTCTATCAGATCCAGCGGCCCGAGTAGGCGCCGCGGGCCGCGCCGTCAGGGCGCGGCCGCCATTGCCCATCATGAAAACCAGCATCGCTTCCAAACTTGAGCAGCTGTCCCTGCGCCTGGAGGAGGTCGGCCGCCTGCTGACCGCGGAGAACGTCGCCGCCGACATGGACCAGTACCGCCGGCTGACCCGCGAGCACGCCGAACTCGAGCCGGTGGTGGCGCTCTATCGCCAGTACCAGGCGAGCCTCGGCGACCTGAAGACGGCGGAGGACATGTCGGGCGATCCGGCGATGCGCGAATTCGCCGAAGCCGAGATTGTCGAGACGAAATCGCGCATCGCCGGTTTCGAGGCCGAACTGCAGAAGCTGCTGTTGCCGAAGGATCCCAACGACGAGCGCAACATTTTCCTCGAGGTGCGCGCCGGCACCGGCGGCGACGAGTCGGCGCTGTTCGCGGCGGAGCTGTTCCGCATGTACTCGCGTTATGCCGAGCGCAAGCGCTGGCAGGTCGAAATCATTTCGGAAAGTCCTTCGGACCTCGGCGGTTACCGCGAAATCATTGCCCGCATCATCGGCCACGGCGCCTATTCAAAGCTTAAATTCGAATCCGGCGGCCACCGCGTGCAGCGCGTGCCGGTGACCGAAACCCAGGGCCGCATCCACACCTCCGCGTGCACGGTGGCGGTGATGCCGGAGGCGGATGAAGTCGGCGAGGTCGTGCTCAATCCGGCGGAGTTGCGCATCGACACCTTCCGCGCTTCCGGCGCCGGCGGCCAGCACGTCAACAAGACCGATTCGGCGATCCGCGTGACCCATCTGCCGACCGGGCTGGTCGTCGAATGCCAGGACGACCGCTCGCAGCACAAGAACAAGGCGCGTGCGCTGGCTGTGCTGGCGGCGCGGCTGAAGGACAAACAGACCCGCGAGCAGCAGTCGAAGGAAGCGGCGACACGCAAGTCGCTGATCGGCAGCGGCGACCGCTCCGAACGCATCCGCACCTACAACTTCCCGCAGGGCCGCGTCACCGACCACCGCATCAACCTGACGCTGTACAAGATTGCGCAGATCGTCGACGGCGATCTTGATGATCTCGTCGATGCGCTCGCTTCGGAACACCAGGCGGAGCTGCTGGCGCAGCTGGCCGAAGAGCAGGATTAATCATAAGTAATTGATTTTATTGATATTTTTATAAGACCTTGATGTCTGCTGCGCCCACCATCCGTGCGGCCCTTGCCGCCGCCCAGCAAGCCACGGACCGCATCGAAGCACGCGTGCTGCTGCGCGAGGTGCTGCAGCAATCGGATGCGTATCTGCTGGCGCATGGTGATGACACGCTGACGGCGGAGCAGGCGCAGCGCTACGTCGAACTGGTCGTGCGCCGCGTGGCCGGTGAACCGATTGCCCATATCACCGGTCGCCGCGAATTTTTTGGCCGCGAGTTTGCCGTAAGCCCTGCGGTATTGATCCCGCGGCCCGAAACCGAACTGCTGGTGGAACTGGCGCTGCAGCGCCTGCCCGTCGGCGCGCCCGCTCGTGTGCTCGACCTTGGCACCGGCAGCGGCTGCATCGGCATCACGATGGCTGCCGAACGGCCGCAGGCGCGGGTCACGCTGGTCGACGCGTCGGAGGCCGCACTCGAAATCGCCCGCGCCAATGCCGCGCAATGGGCGCCGGGCAACACCGCCTCGCTGCACAGTGACTGGTATTCGGCCGTGGCTTCGGAACGTTATGACCTGATCGTCGCCAACCCGCCTTATGTTGCGGACGGCGACAGCCACCTGCAGCAGGGTGACCTGCGTTTCGAGCCGCGCACCGCGCTGGCGGCCGGCGCCGATGGCCTGAGTGATCTGCGCCGAATCATTGCTGAGGCACCGCGGCATCTGCGTGCCGGCGGCTGGCTGTTGCTGGAACATGGTTACGATCAGGCGGCGGCCTGTGCGCAGTTGCTGGCCGCGTCAGGGTTCAGGGATGTTTTCAATGCAGAGGATCTGGCCGGCGTGCCGCGGGTCAGCGGCGGACGGCTGCCGGACTGACATGGACGAAGACCCCGACGCTGCCGGACAGCGACGCAAGAAAGCCGACTGGCTGCGCGCCGTTTACGAGCGCAATCTCGCGCAGTGTCGCGCTGCAGACACCTCGGACGCGCTGGCGCTGGCGCGCGAGGCGCATGCGGCGATGGATGCCCGGCTGCAGCGGGACAGCGCGTCTGTCCCGCCGGGAAAAAGCATCCGCTGCGGCAGGGGCTGCAGCCATTGCTGCCACGGGCCGGTGGAAATCTGGCCGCAGGAGGCGGTCCTGCTGGCGCAGTTTGTCCGCGATGCCGGCCTCAGTCCGGATCTTTCGCGGCTGGAGCGCCAGAGTGCCCACACCGTCGAGACCTGGCGCGAGCAGGCTGCCGCCGACCAGGCCTGCGTGTTCCTCGACCGGGACGGCGCCTGCAGCGTGTATGCCGCAAGGCCCAACACCTGCCGCAAGCTGCTGGTCATGAGTGACCCCGTTTGTTGTGATGTGCGGCAGGGCCGCACGGACGAGATCGACCGCTGGTTCAGCTGGGAGGCGGAAATGATGGAGGTGGCTGCGCTCGAGGTGTTCGGCATGGACCTGCTTCCCCGTCTAGTGTTGCAGGCCTTGCAGCAGAAATGAGTGGCCGCGACGTTGACCCTGTGTGCCGGCATCGGTAAACTTATACCCGATGGTTTTTGTCAGGTAATTTGTGAAGTCGCCAATTTTTGGAGCAGCTCATGTCCGTTCAAGATGAAATCAGGAAACAGGTGACCGGCAACAAGGTCGTGTTGTACATGAAGGGCTCACCCGATTTCCCGCAATGCGGCTTTTCGGCGAATGCGGTCAACATCCTGCGCGCCTGCGGCGTCAACGAGATGTTCACCGTCAACGTGCTCGAGAATCCGGAAATCCGCCAGGGCATCAAGGAATTCGCCAACTGGCCGACGATTCCGCAGCTCTATATCGATGGCGAGTTTGTCGGCGGCTCGGACATCGTGACCGAGCTCTACCAGAGCGGCGAACTGCAGAAAATGCTGCAGTCCTGAACAGGAATCCACGGGACGGAAAAAAGCCGGCGCAAGCCGGCTTTTTCACGATTGCAGGTAGCCCGCGGCCACCTGCGTCAGCAGGATCAGCGCCATGGTCAGCAGCATGCGGCGCATCCAGATCCGGTAGGTCGGGCCGTCGATGCGGCTGCGCACCTTCGAGCCCTGCCAGCTGGCAATGGTGGCCACGACGGCCAGCGGCAGCGTCAGCAGCCACTGCTCCAGCGTTGCGATGCCGCTGGGCGCCAGGGTCGCGAACTGCGTGGCCTTGCCGACAAAAAACGAGATGTTCATCGCCGGCACCAGCAGCAGCGGCTGCAGGCCGATGCCGAGGTAATAGATGATCAGCGGCGGCGCCGCGATGTTGGCCGTCGACTCGCTCAAGCCGCCGAGGAAGCCGAACAGCAGGCCGAAGGATTTCTCGTTGCGCCGCATCAGCGGCCACTGCGACAGCCCGAGGCGCTCGAGATTGAGGTAAAACAGGATCACGCCGGCGAGCAGCAGCGCGTAGGGAAATCCCGGAAACAGCACGAACAGTTTCGCGCCGGCGGCGGCGCCGAGCAGCGCGACGATGGAGATCCACCAGAAGCGCTGCACGATGCCGGCGAACCCGGGGCTGCGCAGGATGCTGACGATCACCGTGGCGATGCAGGGGATCAGCACCATGACCACGGCGACCTGCATGTTCGTCGCGGCGGCAATCAGCGGCGTCGCGATCATCGGAAAGCCGAGGCCCAGCGCGCCCTGGATCCAGCCGGAGACGGCGATGACGAGCGCGACGTACGCGATCAGCCAGGGTGACAGTGATTCGAGGCCGGCCACGGAATCGGCTCAGGCAGCGCTGCGCGCGCGATTCAGGGCGAGGGCGACGACTTCGGCGACATGCAGGGCATCGCGGTCGGAGAGCTGCGCGATCTGTTCGCGGCAGCTGTAGCCGCTGGCGACGATCATCGTGTTCTCGGAGGCGGCGCGCACCGCGGGCAGCAGCGCCGATTCCGCGGCTTTGACCGATACGTCGTAGTGCCGGGCGTTGAAGCCGAAGGCTCCCGCCATGCCGCAGCAGCCGGTCTCGACCGTGCGCGCGCGGATGCCGAGGCGCTTGAGCAGGGCCATTTCGGCGGCCATGCCGAACACCGATTTCTGGTGGCAGTGGCCGTGCACCAGCGCTTCGCCCCCCAGTTGCGGCGCATCCCAGTCCGGAATCGCCATCACGAAGTCGCTGAACAGCCGGACCTGGGCGCTCAGGCGCCGCGCCAGCGGATCATCCGGGAAAAAATTGAGCAGTTCGTCGCGGAAGACCGACAGGCAGGCCGGTTCGAGGCCCACCACCGGCACGCCGGCGCGGATGTCGTCGCCGAGCACATCGAGGATTTCACGCAGCTGTCCGCGCGCGGCGTCGAGCATGCCGAAGTCGTACAGCGGCCGGCCGCAGCACAGCTGCCGCCGGGGCAGCATCACCTCGAAACCGAGCGCCTCCAGTACTTCCACCGCGGCGGCGGCCGATCCCGGCTGGAAATGGTTGTTGAAGGTGTCGGCCCAGAGGATGACGCGGCCCCGCGGCGCATGGCCTGCTGCCGCGGCCCTGCGGCCGAGGAACCAGCGGCGGAAGCTGCGCCGGGCGAATTTCGGAATGCTGCGCTGGCGGGCGATGCCCGCCGTGAGTTTGAGCAGGACCGACAATCCCGGCGTGCGGGTCAGCAGGTTGACGAGGCGCGGCGCAATCGCGGCGATGCGCGCCCAGCGGCTGACCAGACCCATGGTGTAGGCCTGCACCGGGCGCAGCCGGCCGAGATAGTGATGGTGCAGGAATTCGGCCTTGTAGGCGGCCATGTCGGTATGCGTCGGGCAGTCGCTGCGGCAACCCTTGCAGGCGAGGCAGAGATCCAGTGCCTCGCGGACTTCCTCGCTCTGCCAGCCGTCGCGGATGACCTCGCCGCGCAGCATCTCGGCGAGCAGTCTCGCGCGGCCGCGGGTCGAATAACGTTCCTCGCGTGTCGCGCGATAACTCGGGCACATCACGCCGCCGGCATGCGCCCGGCATTTGCCCATGCCGACGCAGCGCTCGATCGCGCGGTTGAAGCCTTCGCCCTCGAGGCTCTTGAAGGCGAACTGCGTCGCCGGGCGCCAGGGCCGGTAGTCGGGGCCGTATTTCAGGTTTTCGTCGGCGCGGTACGGGTCGATGACCTTGCCCGGGTTCATCCGGTTGTCCGGGTCCCAGATTGCCTTGAATTCGCGGAAGGCCTGCATCAGTTCCTCGCCGTACATCACCGGCAGGAATTCGGCCTTGGCCTGGCCGTCGCCGTGCTCGCCCGACAGCGAGCCGCCGTACTTGACGACCAGTTCGGCGGCCTGGCGCAGGAAACTGCGCCAGACCTGGATGCCCTCGGCGGAACGCGTGTCGAAGGTGATGCGGGCGTGGATGCAGCCGTCGCCGAAGTGTCCGTAGAGCGAGGTCTGGTAGCCGTGGCGGTCGACCAGTGCCTGGAATTCGCGCAGGTAGTCGCCGAGGCGCAGCGGATCGACCGCGGCGTCTTCCCAGCCGACGACCGGATCCGGTTCATCGGAATGGATGGTCAGCGCGGTGGCCGAGGCCGCGGTTTCGCGGATGGTCCAGATGCGCTCGCACATCGCCGGGTCGGTGATCAGCCAGGACGAGGGCTGCACGACGCCTGCGGGCTTGCCGGCATAATGGTCGATCAGGGCCCGGGCCTGCGCGCTGGCGGCATCAACGGTTTCGGCACCGAACTCGATCATGATCCAGGCATTGCCCGGCGGCAGCAGCGCGATGTCGGCGCCGCGCAGCCCGCGTTCGCGCAGGCCGCCGATGATGCGCTCGTCGAGACCTTCGGTGGCGATCGGCCGGAAGGGGAGGATTTCAGGAACGGCGTCGCCGGCCTGATAGATGTCGGGGAAGCCCAGCACCAGGATCACCCGCGACTGCGGACTGGGCACCAGCCGCGTCTTGGCTTCCAGCGTGATGACGCAGGTGCCTTCGCTGCCGACCAGCGCGCGCGCGACGTTGAAGCCGTTTTCCGGCAGCAGCTGATCGAGGTTGTAGCCGGAGACGCGGCGCTTGATTTTCGGGAAACGCGCGCGAATCAGGTCGGCGTACTTGTCGCGCAGGTCGCGCAGCCGGCGGTAGATCTCGCCGCGGCGGCCGCCGGCGCGGATGATGCGCACCAGTTCGTCTTCGGAGGTCGGGCCGACGGTCAGACGCAGGCCGTCATAGGTCAGGATGTCCAGCGTCTCGATGTTGTCGACGGTCTTGCCCGCCATCACCGAATGCGCGCCGCAGGAATTGTTGCCGATCATGCCGCCCAGCGTGCAGCGGCTGTGGGTCGCCGGATCCGGGCCGAAGGTCAGCGCATGTTCCTCCGCGGCGTCGCGCAGCGTGTCGCAGACCGCGCCGGGCTCGACACGCGCGGTTTTTGCCGCCGGATCGACTTCGAGCACGCGGTTCAGGTATTTCGAGGTGTCGATGACCACGGCGACGTTGACGCACTGGCCGTTTTGCGAAGTGCCGCCGCCGCGGGGCAGGATCGGCGCGCCGAACTCGCGGCAGATATCGATTGTTTCGACGATGTCCCCGATGCTGCGCGGCAGTACCACGCCGATGGGAATCTGGCGGTAATTCGAGGCGTCGGCGGAATAGGTCGCCCGCGCGGCGGTGTCGAAACGGACTTCGCCGGTGATGCGGCGCTCCAGTTGTTCGGCCAGGGCGGAGAAGTCGCCGGCCGCCAGTTGCCGGGGGTCGGTGGGGGCGTTCAATTCAGTGGGACGGCGGGTATGGACGGGGCGCGGGCTCGCGGCATCGGCGGGATTGTAGCCTGCCCCGGTGCCACTGTCCGAAAGCCGAGCAAAAACAACAGCTTGGTCCGGCTTACCTACGCCTTCAGCGCAGCAAAAAATCAATAAAAACAAATGGTTGCGAGCTTTTGTGCAAGCGCTTGCACCAAGTGGACTGGCAGCGTATCATGCCGAGTCTGCGGCCGGGAGTTTCCGCCGGCAGGATCAGGAATCCCAACTGCATTGATGCGGCCGGCGCCGGTGTGGCGTCGTGCGCTTTTACTCCGGAGGAAGTATCCATGAATACCATGGCAGACACCAAAAACATCGCCAAGGCATCCGCTGCGGGCGGCAAGCTGCGGATGACCCCGTCCGAAGCCTTCGTCGAAACACTGGTTGCTCAGGGGGTGAAGGACACCTTCGGCATCGTCGGTTCGGCCTACATGGATGCCCATGACCTGTTTCCGCTGGCCGGCATCCGTTTCCTGTCGGTGGCGCATGAACAGAATGCCGCGCACATGGCCGACGGTTATTCACGGGTCACCGGCAAACACGGCGTCTGCATCGCGCAGAACGGCCCCGGCATCACCAATTTCGTGACCGGCATCGCGGCGGCGTACTGGGCGCATTCACCGGTGGTCTGCGTGACGCCGGAGTCGGGCAGCCTGAGCATGGGTCTGGGCGGTTTCCAGGAAACCGAGCAGATGCCGATTTTCTCGAAAATCACCAAGTGGCAGGTGCATGTCAATTCGCCGCTGCGCATCGCCGAGCTGACCGGGCGCGCCTTCGACATCGCGATGGCGGAGCGCGGCCCGGTGCAGGTCAACATTCCGCGCGATTACTTCTACGGCGAGGGTGAGTACGAGATTCCGCAGCCGCACAAACTGGAACGTTCCGCCGGCGGACCGGAGTCGCTGGACGCCGCGGCAAAAATGCTGGCGAAGGCCAAATTCCCCGTCATCCTTTCCGGCGGCGGCGTGATCATGGCGAACGGCATCAAGGAATGCGCGGCGCTGGCCGAGTACCTGACTGCGCCGGTGGTCAACTCCTATCTGCACAATGATTCCTTCCCGGCAAGCCATCCGCTGTCCTGCGGCCCGCTCGGCTACCAGGGCTCGAAGGCCGCGATGAAGCTGATCGCGCGCGCCGACGTCGTGCTGGCGCTGGGCTCGCGCCTCGGACCCTTCGGCACGCTGCCGCAGCACGGCCTCGATTACTGGCCGAAGAACGCGAAAATCATCCAAGTCGACGCCGACTCGCGCATGCTGGGCCTGGTCAAGAAGACCACGGTCGGCATCTGCGGCGATGCGAAACTCGCCGCGGTGGCGCTGCTCGAACGGGTGAAGGCGATCGCGAAAATGACGCCCAACAAGGCGCGGCTGGCCGAGATCCAGAAGGAGAAAAAGGCCTGGGCCGAGGAACTCGACAAATGGCCTTCGCCGAACACCAAGACCCGCATCGGCCCGCGCCAGGCGCTGGCGGCCCTCGCGCGCGCAATGCCGAAAAACGCGATGGTGGCCACCGACATCGGCAACGTCTGCTCGGTGTCCAACAGCTACCTGCACTTCGAGCAGGCGCCGTCCTTCCTCGCCGCGATGAGCTTCGGCAACTGCGGTTACGCCTTCCCGGCGGCGATGGGCGCCAAGGTCGGCCGTCCCGACCGTCCGGCGATCGCCTATGTCGGCGACGGAGCCTGGGGCATGAGCCTCAATGAGGTGATGACCTGCGTGCGCGAAAAGATCCCGGTTGTTGCCGTGGTGTTCAACAACGGCCAGTGGGGCGCGGAAAAGAAAAACCAGGTCGACTATTTCGACAACCGTTTCCTCGGCACTAACCTGCAGAATCCCAACTTTGCCGACGTCGCGGAGTCGATGGGCGCTCAGGGGCTGACGGTGGAGCACGCGGACGAGGTGGGCGATGCGCTGCGCGCGGCGGTGCGTTCCAACAAGCCCACGGTCATCAACATGATGCTGACGCAGGAACTCGGCGATCCCTTCCGTCGCGACGCCTTCCGCCAGCCGCAGCGGCTGCTTGCGAAATACCGCAAGCACAGCGCGAAGCAGTACCGTTGAGCGCGTTGTTCATGCGCCAGGAAAGCCGGCTCGCGCCGGCTTTTTTTCTCCGGTGAAGGCGCGCGCCAGCAAGGCGGCCCGGCTCGCCGATGTCGCGCGGCTTGCCAAGGTGTCGACGGCGACCGTATCGCGTGCGCTGACGCTGCCGCACAAGGTCAAGGCGCGGACGCTGGAGCGCGTGCAGCAGGCGGCGCGTTCACTCGGTTATGTCGCGCACGGCGCGGCGAGGGCACTGGCTTCGCGGCGCACCCATACCATCGGCGCCGTGGTGCCGACGCTCGACAACGCGATTTTCGCCAACACCATCCATGCGCTGCAGCGCACGCTGGACGCAGCCGGTTATGTGCTGCTGCTGGCCAGCCATGACTTCGACGCCGGCATCGAGGCGCGCGTGACGCGCACGCTGATCGAGCGCGGCGTCGACGGGCTGGTGCTGCTGGGCACCACCCACCACCCCGACATCTACCGCATGATCGAGGCCCACGGCGTGCCCTATGTGCTGACCTGGGCTTTCGACGAGAGCGGCAATCATCCCTGCGTCGGTTTCGACAACCGCGCCGCCGCGGTTCGCATCACCAATTACCTGCTTGATCTCGGCCATCGCCGCTTTGCGATGGTTTCCGGCATCACCACGCACAACGAGCGCGCCCAGGAGCGCCTCGCCGGCGTGCGCCAGGCGCTGGCCGCTCGCGGCATCATGCTTTCCGCCGAGCAGGTTGTCGAAAAGCCGTACACCCATGCCGGCGGCCGCGACGGCCTGCGCGAAGTGATGGCCGCGCGGGAGAAACCCACCGCAGTGATCTGCGGCAATGACGTGCTGGCGATCGGCGCGATCGCCGAATGCCAGGTGCAGGGCCTCGCGGTGCCGGGGGATGTGTCGATCACCGGCTTCGATGACATGGAAATCGCCGCGATGATGAAGCCGGCGTTGACCACGGTGCGGTTCCCGACCGCGGATCTCGGCGCCTATGCCGCGAACCACCTGCTGATGCGGCTGAACGGGAAGGCCGTGGACCTGCGCTGCAAGCTGCCGACGGAACTGGTGGTGCGCGAAAGCGCGGCAGTACCGCGCATCAGCTGACGCCGCGGCCGCGGCGCGCGGATCAGAGCAGTGTTTTGCGCGACTTGGCGATCGCGGCCTTGACCCGTGCCGGCGCGGTGCCGCCGATGTGACTGCGGCTTTTCATGGAGCCTTCCAGCGTCAGGGCGTCGAAGGCATCGGCGGTGATCAGCGGCGAGAACTGCCGCAGGTCTTCCAGCGACAGTTCGGACAGGTCGCAGCGGCGGGTTTCGGCAAAACGCACGGCCTGCGCCACCGCCTCGTGCGCTTCGCGGAAGGGCAGCCCTTTCTTCACCAGGTAGTCGGCGAGATCGGTCGCCGTCGCGTAACCCTCGCGCGCGGCCGCGCGCATGCGTTCGGCGTTGACGGTGATGCCGCCGACCATGCCGGCAAATACCGCGAGGCTCATCATCAGCGTGTCGACGGTGTCGAGCAGCGGTTCCTTGTCTTCCTGGTTGTCCTTGTTGTAGGCCAGCGGCTGGCCCTTCATAAGCGTCAGCAGCGCGACCAGGTGGCCGTTGACGCGGCCGGTCTTGCCGCGCACCAGTTCGGCCACGTCCGGATTCTTCTTCTGCGGCATGATCGACGATCCGGTGCAGTAACGGTCGGCGATGTCGATGAAGCCGAAGCGCGGGCTCATCCACAGGATCAGTTCCTCGCTGAAGCGCGACAGGTGGGTCATCGTCAGCGCGCCGGCGGCGACGAATTCGATCGCGAAATCGCGGTCGGACACCGCGTCCAGCGAGTTTTCGCAGACGCCGTCGAAGCCGAGGTCCTTGGCGACCATCTGGCGGTCGATCGGGAAGGACGTGCCGGCGAGCGCCGCGGCGCCCAGCGGCAGCCGGTTGACGCGCTTGCGGCAGTCGGCGAAACGCTGGGCGTCGCGCGACAGCATCTCGACATAGGCCAGCAGGTGGTGGGCGAAGGACACCGGCTGCGCCACCTGCAGGTGGGTGAAGCCGGGCATCACCGTGTCGGCGTGATTCTCGGCGAGGTCGAGTAGCGCGCGCTGGAGATTCTTGATCAGCGTCTGCACGTGGTCGATTGCCGCGCGCAGGTAGAGCCGCACGTCGGTTGCGACCTGGTCGTTGCGCGAACGCCCGGTGTGCAGGCGCTTGCCGGCGTCGCCGACCATGTCGGTCAGCCGGCGTTCGATGTTGAGGTGGACGTCCTCGAGATCGACCGACCAGGGAAAACTGCCGCTGCGGATTTCCTCGAGGATTGCCGCAAGTCCGCGCTCGATGGCTTCGAGGTCGGCCGCCGAAATGATCCCGGTTGCGCGCAGCATGCGCGCATGGGCTACCGAGCCCTGGATGTCGAATTCGGCGAGCCGCTGGTCGAAGCCGACCGAGGCCGTGAAGCGTTTGACAAGGTCGTCGACCGGTTCGCTGAAACGTCCCGACCACGCTTTGGTGGCGCCCGGCTTTGCGCCGCTTCTCGTCGTTTTGTCTTTTGCCGTCATGAACTTGCGTGGGTTTTGCTAGAATGAAACCGCCATGGCGCGGAGTATAAATCATAATGCCAACACCGGCGCCCTGCCGGACTTCCGCAATCCCGGAATCCTGCTGCGCATGCTGCTGATCGTGAACTGCGTGGCCCTGCTGGCATCGCTGCTCCAGGTCGGCGCGTTCCGCGAATGGCCGGCGCAGATGGCGGAGAATGCCGCGGCAGTGGAACCGCTGCTGATCCTGAGCCTGCTGGTACTGGCCGCGATGAACAACGTGCTGCGAAGGTTGCCCTATGCCGCCGCCGCGATGGCTGTCATCGGCATCGAGCTGCTGCTGACGGTCGCCCTGCATGCGGCAGCGGAAACGTTCTATCTCGCCGATCCGTCGATGCTGGCGCGCCGCCTGCTGATTGTCGCGCTGACAACCGTCATGCTGCTGGTTTATTTCGACCTGCGCGGCCGCGCGTTGTCGCCGGCACTGGCCGAGGCGCGGCTGCAGGCGCTGCAGGCGCGCATCCGGCCGCACTTCCTGTTCAACAGCATCAACGCGGTGCTGTCGCTGGTGCGCCAGCAGCCGCGGCGCGCGGAAGCCGCGCTCGAGGACCTTGCCGGGCTGTTCCGCGCGCTGATGGCTGACAACAGCGAATTGACGCCGATTTCGCGCGAACTGGAACTCTGCCGCCAGTACCTGGACCTTGAGCAATTGCGGCTTGGCGACCGGCTGCGCGTCGAATGGCAGACCGAAGGCATGCCCCCCGATGCGCTGGTGCCGCCCCTCGCACTGCAGCCGCTGCTCGAGAACGCGGTCTACCACGGCATCGAACCTGCCGAGACGCCGGGCGTGGTGAGCATCAGCATCCACGCGGCAGGCGATCGCCTTCATGTCGTTCTCCGCAATCCCTACCGCGCGGACGGCGACCACCATACCGGCAACAAGATGGCGCTGGCCAACATCCGCGAGCGCCTGCAGCTGCATTTCGATGTCGCCGCGGAGCTGACGACACGCACCGGCGAGGGTGTCTACGAGGTGCGCATCGTGATGCCCTACAGGAAGGCCGCGCCTTGAGCGCGCCGCTGCAGGTGCTGGTGGTGGACGACGAGGCGCCGGCACGCAGCCGCATGCGCGATCTGCTGGCCGACGTTAATCCGGTACTGCCGGTGGCCGTAGTCGGCGAGGCTGCCAACGGTCGTGACGCGCTCCGGCTGGCGGAGCGCGGCGTGGATGTCGTGCTGCTCGACGTGCGCATGCCGGGCATGGACGGCATCGAGGTCGCGCAGCACCTGCAGAAGCTGCAGCCGCCGCCGGCGGTGATTTTCACCACCGCCTACGATGCCTACGCCATCCAGGCCTTCGACCTGCACGTCGTCGATTACCTGCTGAAGCCGATCAAGGCCTCGCGGCTGCAGGAGGCGCTGTCGCGCATCGGCGCGCGCAAATCCGCGCCGGACCCTGAAATGCTGCGCGCGATGCGGCCCGCGCCGCGCAGCTGCCTCAGCGCCGCCGAACGCGGCAGGGTGCACCTGATTCCGGTCGGGGATGTGCTGTTTTTGCGCGCCGAGCTGAAATACGTGACGGTGCGTACCGCCGCACGCGAGTACCTGATCGAGGAGTCGCTGACCCAACTCGAGCAGGAATTCGCGGACCGTTTTGTGCGCGTGCACCGCAATTGCCTGGTGGCGCGTGCCGCGATCCGCGGCTTCGAACGCGCCGCGGCGGACAGCGGCGAAGGTCCCTGGCAGGTGGTGCTGGCCGGACTGGAGGAGCGCATACCGGTGAGCCGCCGCCAGCAGCACGTGGTCCGTGACCTCGTGCGCTGAAGCCGGGAATCCTCAGCGTCCGGACGCGCGCATGCGGGTGAGGCCGGCTTCGATGGCCTGCTCGATGTACAGCCGGTAGAAATCATCGGAAAGCAGGCCGGTGATCGGCGGTGCGGCGGGCCGGCCTTCGGCATCAAACACGATCAGCGTCGGCACGCGGCGCACCCCCAGGCTTCTGGCGAACGCGCGGTGGGTGGTGGCGGCTCCGGCAAAATCGCGCAGGCGCGTGCTGCGGTCGGTTTCGATTTCAAGAATCCGCACGCGATGGCGCCACTGCGGATCGTTCTGCAGCGGCAGCAGGTGATCCCGGCGCGCCACCGCGCAGTACGGGCAGGATTGCTGCATGAACGCGATCAGCAGCGGCACGCCGCGCGTGCGCGCCTCCGCTGCGGCGCGCGCAAGGTCATCCGCCGGCTGCAGCCGGGCCTGCACCGGGGCCGCCGCGAGCAGCATGCATGCTACAATCAGCGCAGCAAATCGGTCAAAAATATTCAATAAAATCAATATGATGGAAAGACATGTCGAGCGGCTGCCGAAGACGCTGGTGATTGCCACCCGCGAATCCGCGCTGGCCCTGTGGCAGGCGCGGCATGTGCAGTCGGAACTGCAGCGATTATATCCGGGGCTGCAGGTCTCATTGCTCGGCATGACCACCGAGGGTGATCGCAATCTCGGCAGTTCGCTGGCCAAGATCGGCGGCAAGGGATTGTTCGTCAAGGAGCTGGAGGACGCGCTGGCCGACGGCCGTGCCGACATCGCGGTGCATTCGATGAAGGACGTGCCGATGCACCTGCCCGCGGGATTTGCGCTGGCGGCGATCCTCGAGCGCGCCGATCCGCGCGATGCGTTCGTGTCCGTGAAGTACCGCGGACTCGAACAGTTGCCGCCCGGTGCGCGTGTCGGCACCTCGAGCCTGCGCCGCGAATGCCAGTTGCGCGCGCGGCATCCGCAACTGGCCATCGAAGCGCTGCGCGGCAATGTGCAGACCCGGCTGCGCAAGCTCGATGAAGGTCAGTACGACGCCATCATTCTTGCCGCAGCAGGACTCAAGCGGCTGGGTCTGGCCGGACGCATCACCGCGCTGCTGCCGCCCGAGGCCAGTCTGCCGGCCGTCGGCCAGGGCGCGCTGGGCATCGAATGCCGCGAGGATCGCGGCGATCTGGCCGGATTGCTGGCCCCGCTGGTGCATGCGCCGACCCGGCAGTGCGTGCTTGCCGAGCGCGCGTTTTCCCGGACGCTGGCCGGCAGCTGCAATGTGCCGCTGGCCGGGTTCGCCGAAACTTCGGGGGAGCGCCTGTTGCTGCGCGGCCTTGTCGGCGCGCCCGACGGCTCGCGGATCGTGCGCGGCGAAACCGGTGGCGCCGCCGGTGACGCGGAAACCCTGGGCATCGCGCTGGGCGAAGACCTGAAGCGCCGCGGCGCTGCGGACATTCTCTCCGCGCTGGCGCGGGAAGCATGACCGCGGCGGGCCCGCTCGCCGGCCGCGGAATCGTGGTCACGCGGCCGGCATCCCAGGCCGCGCCGCTGGCCGCAATGATCCGCGCCGCGGGCGGCCGCCCGATCCTGTTTCCGGTGCTGGAGATCCTCGACACTGCCGACATCGCGCCGCTGATTGTCGCCGCCGACGGCCTTGACCGTTTCGATCTTGCAATATTCATCAGCCCGAACGCCGTGCTGCGCGCGATGAACCAGATCGTTGCGCGCCGCTCTTGGCCCCGGGGGCTGCGCGCGGCGGCGGTCGGCAAGGGCAGCGCCCGGGAATTGAAACGCTTCGGCATCACCGACGTCATCGCGCCTGCGCGTGCCTTCGACAGCGAGGGGCTGCTGGCCCTGCCGGAACTGCAGCAGGTCTCAGGGCGGCGGGTGGTGATCTTTCGCGGCGACGGCGGGCGCGAACTGCTGGGCGACACGCTGGCCGCGCGCGGCGCGGACGTCGAATACGTCGAGTGTTACCGCCGTGCCCGCCCGCGCGCCGACGCCGCGCCGCTGCTCCGGGCCTGGGCGCGCAACGAAGTCGATGCGGTGACCGTGACCAGCAGCGAAGGCCTGCGCAACCTGTTCGAGATGGTCGGCAGGCTCGGGCAGTCATGGTTGAGGCGCACGCCGCTGCTGGCGCCGCACCCGCGCATTGCCGCCGCCGCACGCGAGCTGGGCTGCGGCAACGTGATGGAGACCGCGCCGGGTGACGAAGGGCTGATGAACGCGCTGTCGCAGCTGTTTCATCAGCCTTGAGCGCGCGGTCGCCATGTTATTCTCCAAGCATGAATGAGCCCATCGCCGATCCCGGAGATTCAGCGCGCACGGTTTCCGGCAGCGCGGCGCCGGCGAGTACGCCCGGCGGCGGCCTGCTGCCGGTGCTGGCGCTGGTCGTCGCCCTGTCTGCCGCCGGCGTTACTGCTTTCCAGTGGTACCAGGACCGCGGCGCTGACGATGCGCTGCGCCGCGAACTGGCCCAGCGACTTGCGGAAATGGCCGCCCGCGACCAGGCCGCCGCTGCGCGCGCCGATCAGGCCGCAGCCGCCCTGCGCGAAGCCGAGATCAAGGTGGGCGTGCTGGAATCGAAGCTGTCCGAGTCACAGAGCCAGCAGATCGCGCTGGAGGCGCTGTACCAGGAACTGTCGCGTAACCGCGATGAATGGGCGTTTGCCGAAATCGAACAGTCGGTGCTGCTGGCCAGCCAGCAGTTGCAGGTTGCGGCGAATGTCCGCGCCGCGCTGATCGGGCTTGAAAATGCCGAGTCCCGGCTGCAGCGCCTGGAACAGCCGCGCTACAACGCCCTGAGACGGGCGATCGTGCGCGACATCGAGAGGTTGAAGGCGCTGCCGCTGGCCGACGTCCATGGCGCTGCAGCGCGCATCGACGACGTCATGGCGACGATCGATCGCCTGCCGCTGGCCATGGAGGCCCGCACCCGGCCGGATGCGGCGGGACCGGATCCTGCTGCCGGCCTGCCGGCCTGGGAACGCCTGCTGCGCGAAGCCTGGCAGGAGTTGCGCCAGCTGGTGCGGGTGCAGCGCACCGGAGTCGAGGACGCCGTGCTGCTGCCGCCGGAGCAGGCGTTTTTCCTGCGCGAAAACCTCAAGCTGCGGATGCTCGGTGCGCGGATCGCGCTGCTGTCGCGGGATGTCCACAGCTACCAGGCCGACCTGCGCGCCGCCCTGGCGGCGCTGGAGCGGCATTTCGACAAGAACGATTCCGCGGTGGCCGCCAGCGCCGCCGTGCTGCGCCGGCTGCAGGCGGCGCCGGTCGAGATAGCGGTACCGGATCTTGCCGAAACACTGGACGCCCTGCGCCGGCTGCGTCCCTCGCGCGGCAAGGCGCCGGCCTGAACGCGGGCGCGGAGCCGGGAAACGCATGCGCTGGGTGATCTGGATTTTCGTGCTGGGCGCGCTGGCGACGGGGCTGACGCTGCTCGCCAGCCTGAACACCGGTTACGTACTGGTGGCGCTGCCGGGCCACCGCATTGAGCTGTCGCTCAATTTTGCACTGATTCTCGCGGTGACCGGCTTTGTTGCCGCCTACCTGCTGGTCCGCCTGCTGGTCACCACGGTCGAATTGCCGGCGCGTGTCGCGCGGTTCCGCGCGGAGCGGCGCCGGACTGCGGCCCACGGCGCGCTGATCGAGGCCCTGCGCGACTTTTTCGCCGGAAGTTACGCCCGCGCGGAAAAAAACGTGAATCGCGCGGTCGCCCTGGGCGAGCCGGGCGACCTTGGCGCGGTCATCGCCGCGCGTGCCGCACACGAGCTGCGCGCGCCGGACCGCCGGGAAGGTTATCTCGCGCGACAGCCCGCCGATCCGGCGAAACCCGATGCCGCCCTGGCGGTCAGCGAAGCGCAGATGCGGCTCGAGGAGCGGCGACCCGAGGACGCGCTGGCTGCGCTGGCGAGGTTGCCGACCAAACACACGGCATCGCTGCGGCTCGAGCTGCGGGCGCGGCAACGCCTCGGGCACTGGGATCTCGTGCCCGCGCTGGTCGACCAGCTGGAGAAGCGGCAGGTATTCAGCAAGGATCAGGCCGATGCCGAGCGCAGCCATGCCTGGCGCCAACTGCTCGAGCGCGAGGCCGGCGATGCCGCGGCGCTGATGGCAACCTGGAAACGCGTGCCCGAGATTTATCGCCGGGATACGGCGGTTGCCGGCGCGGCGGCGGCGGCCTTTCATGCACTGGGGCGCTGCGCGGAAGCGCAGGAGGTGATCGAACGCAGCCTCGAGTCTGACTGGGACGGCGGACTGGTCAATCTGTATGGTGAATGCAGCGGACCGGACACCCTGCGCCAGATCGAGCGTGCGGAACGCTGGCTGAAGGACCATCGCGCCGACGGCATGCTGCTGCTGGCGCTGGGGCGCCTGTGCGCGCGTCAGCAGCTGTGGGGCAAGGCCCAGAGTTATCTGGAGGCGAGCATTGCCATCGAGCCGACCTGTTCGGCGCACCTCGAACTGGCCCGGCTGCATGAGCAGCTCGACCGGCCGGATGCCGCCCGTGCGCAGTACCGCGCCAGCCTCGATCTTGCGCTGGCCCAGCTCGACCGCCTGTCCGGCGGGCGCCGCCGCAAAGCGCTGTAGGCGCGGCCCGCTCAGCCGCCCGGCGCCACCGCCGGGGTGAAGGCATCGGCGTGGAACGCCGATTCGGGGAGACCGCAGCGTGCGATGAAATCGCGTTTCGCCGCCTCGATCATAGCCGGCGCGCCGCAGGCATAAACCTCGTGTCCCGACAGGTCCGGCAGGTCGGCCATCACCGCTTCGTGGACCAGGCCGCGGCGTCCCCGCCAGCCGTCGCCGTCAACGGACTCCGACAGCACCGGCACGTAGCGGATGCCGTGTTCGCGCTGCCAGGTTTCCGGCAGTTCCCGGAGGTAGAGGTCCGCGGCCTGGCGCGCGCCGCGGTAGAGCAGCAGCGGGCGCTTGATCCCGTGGTGTATCGCGTGTTCGATGATGGCCTTGATCGGCGCGAAACCCGTGCCGCCGGCCACCAGCACCGCCGGTTTGTCGCTGTCCTCGCGCAGATGGAAACTGCCGAGCGGGCCTTCAAAACGCAGGATGTCCTTTTCCTTCATCTGCATGAAGACATGGGTGCTGAACGGCCCGCCGTAATTGCGCAGGTGCAGTTCGAGCAGGCCGTCATCATGCGGCGGATTGGCCAGCGAGAGGCTGCGGCGGGTGCCGTCCTTCAGCAGGATGTCGATGTACTGCCCCGCGAGGAATTGCAGGCGTTCGGACGCCGGCAGCCGCAGCCGGATGCGCATCACGTCGGGCGCCAGTTTTTCCAGCGCCTGCACGCGGCAGGGCAGTATCTTCACCGGGATGTCCTTGACCGCGCCGATTTCGCGGCATTCGATCACCAGGTCCGATGCCGGACGTGCCTGGCAGAACAGGGCCATGCCGCGCTCCCGCTCGGCAGCCGGCAACGCGGTTTCCTGCGACAGGCCGTGGTCCACCGTGCCTTCGACAACCCTGCCCTTGCAGGAGCCGCAGGCGCCGTTGCGGCAGCCATAGGGCAGCATATAGCCCTCGCGCAATGCCGCTTCAAGCACGGTCTCGCCGCTGCTCGCGTGAAATACATGGCCGCTGGGGCGGATGGTGATTTGCCGGGACATGGGGCGGAGGTTCAGGGCAGGGTGGGTGGGCCAGAGGCTGGGCTAGAATAGGGCACTATGAAAAGGCTGCTGATCATCGGTTGCGGCGACGTCGGTTTGCGCACGGCCCTGCTGTTGCGCAAACGCTACCGCATCCATGCGCTGACACACAGCCTGGAGCGGGTCGCCGAGCTGCGCCGCCACGGCCTGATGCCCATGTACGGCGACCTCGACCGGCCGCAAACTCTGGATGGCCTTCCGGGCCTTGCCCATGATGTCATCCACCTTGCGCCGCCGCCGCCGCGCGGCCGCACCGACACGCGCACCGCACACCTGATCGCGGCCCTCGCGAGGGGCGGCAGTCTACCACAGCACTTTGTCTACATCAGCACCAGCGGCGTTTACGGCGACTGTGGCGGGGCCATGGTCGACGAGACCAGTCCGCTGCGACCGCAGACCGACCGCGCGCACCGCCGCGCCGATGCCGAGCGCCGCCTGCGCGACTGGGGCGCCCGCAGCGGCGTGCGGGTCAGCATCCTGCGCGTACCCGGGATCTATGCCGCCGACCGCCTGCCGGTGGCGCGCATCGAACGCGGCACGCCGGCGCTGCTGCCGCAGGACGACTCTTACGTGAACCATGTGCATGCCGATGATCTTGCCGGCATGATCGTGGCCGCGCTGCATCGCGGCCAGGCCAACCGCAGCTACAACGCCAGCGACGACGCGCCGCAGAAGATGGGGGACTACTTCGACCTGGTGGCCGACCGTTTCCGCCTGCCGCGGCCGCCGCGGGTCACCCGTGCCGAGGCGCGGTCGACGGTTCCGGAGAACCTTTATTCGTTCATGAGCGAATCCCGGCGCCTGGCCAATGCGCGCATCAAGCAGGAACTGCGGGTCCGCCTGCGTTATCCGACTGTGCGCGAAGGCATCGCCGCGGCAGGCGGCGGCGGAGAGCCGCGCCATGGCAGCTGATGCCGGATCCGCACTGCTGGTGTTTTCGACACTGCCCGACGCCGCGGCGGCGCAGCGGCTGGCGCGGTTGCTGGTCGAACGCAGGCTTGCCGCCTGCGTCAGCGTTCTCCCGCCTTGTACTTCGATCTACCGCTGGCAGGGCGCCTTGGAGGAAAGCGCGGAAGTGCCGCTGCTGATCAAGACCACGGCTGCGCGCTACGCCGACCTCGAAGCGGCCATCCGTGCGGAGCATCCCTACGAACTTCCGGAAATCGTCGCGGTCCCAGTGCAGCGCGGTTTGCCCGGTTATCTGGACTGGGTGGCCGCTGAAACCGCTGCGGCGCCGACATCCCCTTCCTCCGCCCCAATCCGTCCATGATCCTGCGCTGGCTGCTCCTGCTGCTTGTTTTCGCCACCGGTGTTGCCCGGGCGGCCGAACCGGATCTGCTGGATCCCGAGAAGGCCTTCGCTTTCAGCGCGCGCGTCGTGGCGCCCGATGCCGTCGAGGTGCGCTACGTGATCGCCAAGGGTTATTACCTGTACCGCGACAAGTTCCGCTTCTCGCTGGAGCCTGCTGCCGCCGGCGCCGGCCCGGCCGAGCTGCCGCCCGGCCTGGTGCACAAGGACGAATTCTTCGGCGAAACCGCGATCTATCGAGACGAGGTGCGCATCCGGCTGCCGGTCCAGGCCGGCTCCGTGCAGCGCGCGGTGCTGACTGCCGTCTCGCAGGGCTGCGCCGACGTCGGCGTGTGTTATGTGCCGGTCGAGCAAAAGGCCGAACTGCGGCTCGCCGCAGCGACGGCCGGCGGCGATGCCGCGGCATCGCGCCTGTTCGGCACGCCGTCATCCGCAGCGCCGGGTGACGACGGCGCGGTGGCGGCATTGTTTCACGGGGAAGCCTGGCTGCTGATCCTCAGCTTTTTCGGCTTCGGCCTGTTGCTGTCGTTCACGCCCTGCGTGCTGCCGATGGTGCCGATACTGTCCGGCATCATCGTCGGGCAGGGCCACAAGGTCACGCGCGCCCACGGCCTGCTGCTCTCCGGCAGTTACGTCCTGGGCATGGCCCTGACCTATGCGCTGGCCGGTGTGGCGGCCGGACTGTCGGGTGCGATGCTGGCGGCTGCGCTGCAGAATCCTTGGGTGCTGGGCGCTTTTGCCGTGGTGTTTGTCGCGCTGGCGCTGTCGATGTTCGGTTTTTACGAGCTGCAGCTGCCCACGGCGCTGCAGTCGAGGCTTGCCGGCGCCAGCGGAAGGCTGCATGGCGGACATTATGCGGGGGTCTTTGCGATGGGCGTGCTGTCGGCGCTGATCGTCGGGCCCTGCGTTGCGGCGCCGCTGGCCGGCGCGCTGCTCTATATCTCGCAAAGCGGAGATGCCCTGCTGGGCGGTGTCGCCTTGTTTGCGATGGCGCTGGGCATGGGGGTGCCGCTGCTGGTGGTCGGCGCCTCCGCCGGCGCCTTGCTGCCCAAGTCGGGACCGTGGATGGAGACGGTCAAGCGGTTCTTCGGCGTGATGCTGATCGCGGTCGCCATTTACCTGGTGTCTCCGGTGGTGCCGGTGACGGTGCAGATGCTCGCCTGGGCGGCCTTGCTGATACTGGTCGCGGTCCATCTGCAGGCGCTCGATCCGCTGCCGCCCAATGCACGCGGCTTCGCCCGCTTCAGCAAGGGCGTCGGGGTTATCGCACTGGTCGCGGGAACCGCCTTCCTGGTCGGCGCACTGTCCGGTGCGCGCGATGTGCTGCAGCCCTTGTCCGGGCTTCGCAGTGCTGCGGCCGGCGGCAGCCAGGCGGGACCGGTGTCATTCCAGCGGGTGTCCAGCAATGCCGAACTTGATGCCGCTATCCGGGCCGCCGCTGGCAAGACGGTGATGCTGGATTTTTACGCCGACTGGTGCGTCACCTGCAAGGAAATGGAGCGTTACACCTTCACCGATGCCGCGGTGCAGTCCCGGCTTGCGGCAATGGTCAAGATCCAGGCCGATGTCACCACGGGCACACCGGAGCACCGCGCGCTGCTGCAGCGCTTCCGCCTGTTCGGCCCGCCGGGGATCGTGTTTTTCGATCCCTCGGGGCGCGAAATCCAAGGCTTGCGCGTGATCGGATTCCAGGCGGCCGACCGGTTCGCCGCGGTGCTTGACCAGGCCCTGGGCGTCCGGTGAGGCCGCTGCGCCGGGCCCTGCTGGTTGCCGCCGTCGGCAGCCTGGCCGTAGCGGCCGGCATCGGCGCCCATCTCTGGCGCATCGGCAGTATCGGCGCGAAGCCGGCGGATGACGCTGCGCGCGCCATCCTTGAAAGCCGGCTGACCACGCTCGATGGCCTGACCCGGACTCTCGACGGTTTTCGCGGGCAGATCCTGATCATCAATTACTGGGCCACCTGGTGTGCGCCCTGCCGCGAGGAAATCCCGATGTTCGTGCGTCTGCAGCGGGAACTGGCTGCCAACGGTGTTCAATTCCTAGGCATTGCGGTCGATCAGGCTGACAAAGTTGTCGATTTCTCGCGCGAGTTCGCAGTCAATTATCCGCTGTTCATCGGGGGCATCGATGCCGTGGAACTGTCGCGCAAGGCGGGCAATCGTGCCGGTGTGCTGCCGTATACGCTGGTGCTGGACCGCTCCGGCGCCATTCACGCCAGCCTCGTGGGTGAGTTGACGGAAGTCCGCATGCGGGCTGTGCTGCAGCCCCTGTTGCCAGCGCCGGGCTGAACGGCCGCCAAGAGCGGGTCTCCGTTGCCCAATTCTCTGTCAATATCGCCCATCCTGTACCAAAACCGCGGCTTTTTCTGTTAATTTCAACCAATTCCCGTTTCAATGGGCGCATCAGAAAATCGGGAAGGAGGGTAGGAAGTGCTTCCCCCGAGGCTTGCCCAGCAATCGGTCGGACAAGCATTAACATCGTCTAATTTACCGGTTATTGTGGACTTTTGCCGTTAACTTAAGGCAAAATCCGCCAACTTTCATCGAATGGGTAGTATGACGGCGCAGCGGTAGGGATGTCCGTGGCATCCGGCGGCCCCATTATAATCGTGAACATCATGTCCACTTCCAAACATCTGCTGCTGCTGAACGGCCCCAACCTGAATCTGCTGGGAACCCGCGAGCCCGGCATCTATGGCGCAACCACCCTGTCCGAGATCGAGGCCCGGCTGCAGGCCAAGGCACAGTTGGCGAAAGCCACGCTGGCCTGCTTCCAGAGCAATTCCGAAGCCGAACTGGTAGAGCGGGTGCAGCAGGCCGGCCGCGAAGGCGTGGATTTCATTTTGATCAATCCCGCCGCTTACACCCACACCAGCGTCGCCCTGCGTGATGCGCTGGCCGCGGTGGCCATTCCGTTTGTCGAGATCCACCTCTCCAATGTGTTTGCCCGGGAGGCGTTTCGCCGGGAATCCTATTTTTCCGACATTGCCGTCGGCGTGATCAGCGGCCTCGGGCCGGCCGGTTACGAACTGGCGCTGGATTACGCGCTGAGCCACACCCACAAAAAGGCCTGATTCATGGATTTGCGCAAGCTGAAAACCCTGATTGACCTCGTACAGCAGTCCGGCATCGCCGAACTGGAGATTACCGAGGGGGAGGAAAAAGTGCGCATCAGCCGTTTCGGCGCTGCCGGCGCACAGACGATCGCTCCCCAGGCCGCGGTGCTGCCGGCGGCCGCGGTGCCCGCGTCGGAGCCGGCAGAGCCAGCGGCCGAATCCGCAACGCCGGCTGCAGCGGAAGGCCATGCGGTCAAGTCGCCGATGGTTGGCACGTTCTACCGCTCCTCCGCGCCGGGCGCCAAACCCTTCGTCGAGGTCGGGCAGGCGGTGAAGGCCGGCGAAACGGTGTGCATCATCGAAGCGATGAAGCTGCTCAACGAAATCGAGGCGGACCGCGACGGCGTGATCAAGGCTGTCCTGGTGGAAAACGGCCAGCCGGTCGAGTACGGCCAGCCGCTGTTCCTGATCGACTGAGCGGAGCCGGACTGCCGGACGGGAAACATCCCGCCCTGTTCCGCACGCCCCCCGTGACCCGCACCCGAGACACAACTGCCCATGTTTGAAAAAATACTGATCGCCAACCGCGGCGAAATCGCTTTGCGCATCCAGCGCGCCTGCCGCGAAATGGGCATCAAGACCGTGGTCGTGCATTCCGAGGCCGATGCCGAGGCCAAGTACGTGCGGCTGGCCGACGAGTCGGTGTGCATAGGCCCGGCGCCGTCCTCCGCGAGCTACCTGAACGTGCCGGCAATTATTGCCGCCGCCGAGGTCACCGATGCCGAGGCCATCCATCCCGGCTACGGTTTCCTGTCGGAGAACGCCGATTTCGCCGAGCGCGTCGAGCAGAGCGGTTTCACCTTCATCGGGCCGCGCGCGGAGACCATCCGCCTGATGGGCGACAAGGTCAGCGCCAAGAACGCGATGAAGAAGGCCGGCGTGCCAGTGGTGCCGGGCATGGACGGCGCCCTGCCCGAGGATCCCAAGGAAATCGTCAAGATCGCGCGCCAGATCGGCTATCCGGTGATCATCAAGGCGGCGGGCGGCGGCGGCGGCCGCGGCATGCGCGTGGTGCATACCGAAGCCGCGCTGAAAAATGCGGTGGCCACCACGCGTTCGGAGGCGCAGGCCGCGTTCGGCAATCCGTCGGTGTACATGGAGAAGTACCTCGAGAAGCCCAGGCACATCGAGATCCAGGTGCTCGCCGACAAGCACCGCAACGCCTACTATTTCGGCGACCGCGACTGCTCGATGCAGCGCCGCCACCAGAAGATCATCGAGGAGGCGCCCGCGCCGCTGCTGACCGAACGCGCCCGCGTCCGCATCGGCGAGCGCTGTGCCGAGGCCTGCCGCAAGATCGGTTACGAGGGGGCCGGCACCTTCGAATTCCTCTACGAAGGCGGCGAGTTCTACTTCATCGAAATGAACACGCGGCTTCAGGTCGAGCATCCGGTGACCGAGTTTGTCACCGGCCATGACCTGGTGCAGCTGCAGATCCGCGTGGCCGCCGGCGAGAAGCTCACGCTGCGGCAGAAGGACATCGTGCTCAGGGGCCATGCCGTCGAATGCCGCATCAATGCCGAGGATCCGTACAAGTTCACGCCGTCGCCGGGGCGCATCACCTCGCTGCACATGCCCGGCGGACCGGGCGTGCGCGTCGATTCGCATGCCTACAACGGCTATTTCGTGCCGCCCAACTATGATTCGCTGCTCGGCAAGATCATCACCTACGGCGACACCCGCGAGCAGGCAATCGCGCGCATGCACATCGCGCTGTCGGAGACGGTCATCGAAGGCATCAGCACCAACCTGCCGCTGCACCGGGAACTGATGGGCGACGCCGCCTTCCGCCGCGGCGGCACCAGCATCCATTACCTCGAAGAGCGGCTGGCGAAACTGACCCGCGCCGGCTAGGGCGCGGCAGGGGCGCAGTCGCGTCAAACCCGGACGGCACCATGGCCTGGCTGTGCGCGATCATGCATGTGGAGGAAGCCTCGGTGGAGGCGCTGTCGGATGCGCTGCTCGACGCCGGCGCGCTGGCGGTCGATGTGCAGGATGCCGCCGCGGGCACCGAATCCGAACACCCGATATTCGCGGAGCCGGGCGAGGCCCCGGCCTCGGCCTGGCGGTCCAACCGCGTCAGCGCGCTGTTTGCACTTGATGCCGAGCTGCAGCTGGCTATGCCGCGGGCGCTGGGCGCGGCGGGCGTCGCCACCGACACTCCGTTTCGCGTCGAGCGCGTCGAGGATGAAGACTGGGTGCGCCTGACCCAGAGCCAGTTCCAGCCGCTGCAGATCACGGACCGCCTGTGGGTGGTGCCCAGCTGGCACCGGCCGCCGGATGCGGATGCGACCAACATCGTGCTCGATCCCGGCGTTGCTTTCGGCACCGGGGCGCATCCGACGACGCGGCTGTGCCTGCGCTGGCTCACCGAAAACGTAACGCCCGGTGTCGACGTGCTCGACTATGGCTGCGGCTCCGGCATCCTCGCGATCGCCGCGATGAAACTCGGCGCCGGCCGCGCCTGCGGCATCGACATTGATCCCCAGGCGCTCGATGCGGCGCGAAACAATGCGCAGTGCAACGGCGTTGACGTCGATTTCGCCACGGCCGAATCGGCGTCCGTGGCCCCGGCGACCCTCGTTGTCGCCAACATCCTTGCCAATCCGCTGACCGTGCTCGCGCCGCTGCTGGCGCAGTTGACGCGCCCCGGCGGACGCATTGCGCTGGCGGGCATCCTGGCCGATCAGTGGCAGAAGGTGCACGCGGCTTATGCCGCGGATTTCGACATGCAGCCGGCGGCGACCGATGACGGCTGGGTTTTGCTGACCGGCGTACGCAGGTAGAGTGACGCCATGCCGCTGATGACCCGTTGCTCACACTGCCAGACGGTGTTCCGCATTACGCCGGAACAGTTGCGCGCGCATGGCGGACGGGTGCGCTGCGGCCGCTGCATGCAGGTCTTCAACGGCCTCGAGACGCTGGTGCCGGAGTCGCCGGCGCCGGTGGCCGCCGACGTGACTGCCGTTGATCCGGCGGCGGCAGGCGCCGCACCGGACACTCCGGCCCCGGTGGACGCAACAGCTGCGGCCGGAACCGCGGCGATGCCCGGCAGCGAACCGGCCGCGACCGCGGTGCCCGCCGAAACAACGACCACCGCGACCACGGCCGAATTGATGGACATCCTGCCTGAGCCGCCGGCAGTGATGCCGGAAGTGCCTCCGGCCGGTGAGATTTCCGGTGAGACGGGCGACGCGAAGGCGGACGCGGAAACGCTGGCGCGGTCCGAGGAGAGTGCGGCAAACCTGGCGACGGAGTCTGCCGGCAATCCCTTCATGGAGGACGAGGCGCCGGCTGCGGAACCACGGCGGCGGCCGTGGCTGATTGCGGCGAGCGTGCTGCTGGCCCTGACCCTGGCCGCGCAGGCGACTTATTTTTATCGGGGCGATATTGCCGCGCGTCATCCGCAGGCGCGCCAATGGCTGGAAGCCGCCTGTGCGCAGATGTCCTGCACGGTGCCGCTGCCGCAGCTGCCGAAATCGGTGCTGATCGAGGCTTCGGACCTGCAGCTGGTGGATCCGGCGCGGCCCGAACGCATCCAGCTGACCGCGACGCTGCGCAATCATGCCGGGCACGCGGTCGCCTATCCGGCGCTTGATCTCGTCTTGACCAATGCCAACGACCATACCCTAGCGCGGCGCATTTTTCTGCCGGCGGAGTATCTGGGCGGCGGCCGCGATCCCCGGGGCGGCCTTGCCGCGCATGCCGAATTGACAGTGCGCCTTGCGCTGGACACCGGCAATCTCGGCGCAGCGGGTTTCCGCCTCGCGGTGCTGGCGGCGCCGCGTTGAACCCGCGCCGCAGCCGGGGATCACCCTCGCCGGCCGGTCGCGGTACTGGCAAACTGGCTTCCGCGTGCAGCAGGCGGGCAGGCATTAACATAAGTATTTGATTTTATTGATATTTTTGGAGTATCGTGAATGAGCACCCCCGAACACCTGAAATACACGTCCAGCCATGAATGGGTGCGGCGTGAAGCCGACGGCAGCCTCAGCATCGGCATCACCCAGCATGCGCAGGAACAGCTGGGTGACGTGGTGTTCATCGACAACCCGCAGCCGGGACGGCAGGTGACGCAGGGCGAGGAATGCGGCGTCATTGAATCCGTGAAGGCGGCGGGTGACATCCATGCGCCGGTGTCCGGAGAAATCGTCGCCGCCAATGCCGAACTGGCGGATGCGCCCGAGAAAATCAACGAGGATCCGTACGGGGCGTGGATGTTCCGCATCAAGCCTTCCGATCCGGCGCAGGTCGACGCGCTGCTCGACGCCGCCGGCTATCTCAAGTCGGTGGAGTCCGGGGGCGCCTGAGCGCGCGGCCGCACGGCAACACCAACGCAACACGCAGCTGTCAGTATCGCGGCGCAACACCAGCAGAAGGAGACCGCCGACGATGGATTCCGCGCACAGCGGTGAAAGCCCGCACAAGGGCAAGACCGGACTGAAACGCGTGTGCAACGCGTTTTTCTATTCGATGGACGGACTGCGCGCAGCATTCCGCCACGAGGATGCCTTCCGCCAGGAAGTGCTGCTCGCCGGGCTGCTGATCCCGGCCGCGCTGTTCACCCCCGCCTCGGGAGGCGGCAAGGCCTTGATGATCGCCGCCGTGCTGCTGGTGCTGATCGTCGAACTGCTGAATTCCGCGGTGGAGGCGGCTGTCGACCGCATCTCCCTGGAAAACCACGCGCTGGCAAAGCGCGCGAAGGACATCGGCAGCGCCGCGGTGTTCCTCGCGCTGGTCAACGTGCCGCTGGTCTGGGGCCTGGTGCTGTTCGGCTGACTCCGGAGGGCGGCCGCGCGGCCGTCGCGCAATTGTCACCCTGCTGTCACGGCCGCGTCGCACCACCGCGGCAGGATGCGCGCCATGGACGGCGCAGACATCGTGTTGCAGCACTACCCGGCGGCCGTGCGCAGGATGCGCGTGGCGATGGTCACCGAGACCTATCCCCCGGAAATCAACGGCGTGGCGATGACCATGGGCCGCATCGTCGCCGGACTGCAGGCGCGCGGCCACGCGCTGCAGCTGATCCGGCCGCGCCAGCATGCCGCAGACCATCCCGCCGACCAGCCGCTGTTCCAGGAAGTGCTGCAGCGGGGCATGCCGATTCCGCGTTACGACGCGCTGAAACTCGGGCTGCCGGCCAGGCGGGCGCTGCAGCGGCTGTGGGCGACGCGGCGTCCCGACATCGTGCATGTGGTCACCGAGGGCCCGCTCGGCTGGTCGGCACTGGCCGCGGCTTCGAAGCTGAAGCTGCCGGTGGCGACGGATTTCCACACCAATTTCCACAGCTACAGCGCGCACTACGGTGTCGGCTGGCTGAAGACGCCGATCACCGCTTACCTGCGCAAGTTCCACAACAAGGCGCTGCGCACGCTGGTGCCGACCGAAAGCCTGCGGCAGGAGTTGCTCGCGCTCGGCTTCCGCAACCTGCAGGTGGTCGCGCGCGGCGTTGATACCGCGCTGTTCAATCCTTCGCGGCGCAATCCCGGGCTGCGTGATCAGTGGGGGGGCCTCAGCCGATGATCCCGTCGCGCTTTATGTGGGGCGCCTGGCCCCGGAGAAAAACCTGCCGCTGGTGCTGCGGGCATACGCGTTGATGCGCGAAATGCAGCCGCGGCTGCGCCTGGTGATGGTGGGAGACGGTCCCGAGCGCGCGCGCATCGAGCGCGAGAATCCCGACGTGCTGTTTGCCGGCATGCGCACCGGCGAGGATCTTGCCGCGCATTACGCCTCGGCAGACATCTTCCTGTTTCCCAGCCTCACCGAAACCTACGGCAATGTCACCGTCGAGGCGATGGCGAGCGGGCTGGCGGTGCTGGCCTACGACTATGCCGCCGCCCGGCAGCACATCCGCAGCGGCGAGAACGGGCTGCTGGTGGCACCCGGCGCCGCCGACGATTACGCGCAGGCGGCAGCGGTGCTCGCCACGGACCTGCCGCGCGCGCGCCGGATGGGCGCGCAGGCGCGGGCGACAACGGAAAAACTCGACTGGTCCCGCATCGTCGCGGAATTCGAGCAGGCCCTGCTGGCACTGACCGGCGAGGCCGGCGAAGCGGCGGCGGCCCGTGTTTGAGCAGCTCGCGCGCTGGGACCTGCAGGCCTGCCTGCGCGTGAACCGCATCTGCCGGCGGATGAGCTGGCGCCTGCTGTTCCGCTGCGCCAGCGTCCTCGGGGATGGTCTGTTCTGGTACGCGCTGATGGCAGCCCTGCTGGTCAGCGGACGCGATGCCGCGGTGCAGCCGGTGCTGCACATGGTGGCGGTGGGCCTGGCCTGCACTGCCGGCTACTCGTGGCTGAAGGCACGCACGCTGCGGCCGCGGCCGTACCAGGCGCACGCGGACATCGAGCGTTTTGCGGCGCCGCTCGACCGCTTCAGTTTCCCCTCGGGCCACACGCTGCACGCGGTGGCGTTCACGCTGGTGGCGCAGGCCCATTACCCCGCGCTGGCCTGGCTGCTGTGGCCGTTCACGCTGCTGGTGGCCCTGTCACGGGTGGTGCTGGGGCTGCACTATCCCAGCGACGTGCTGACCGGCGCCGTGCTGGGTGCCGCGGTGGCGCTGCTGTCTTTTCATTTCACGTCCTGAAGACCGGCCCGCAACCGGCGTCCGCGGCCGCCTGACGGCGGGGACGCGCGTCCCCGGAACCGCCGGAGTTACTTTTTCAGTGCGTCGCGGATTTCGCGCAGCAGCAGCACGTCTTCGGGCGGCGCCGCAGGTGCCGCCGGGGCTTCCTCCTCCTTGCGCTTGAGGCGGTTGATCGCGCGGATCAGCAGGAACACCGCGAAAGCGACGATGATGAAGCTGATGCAGGTGTTGATGAACATGCCGTAGTTGAAGGTCACGGCGCCGGCCTTCTGTGCGGCATCGACGCTGAGGTAGGGGCCGGGCGAGGCGCCTTCCCTCATCACCAGGAACAGGTTTGAAAAATCCACTTTGCCGAGCAGCAGGCCGATCGGCGGCATGATCACGTCCTTCACCAGCGACTCGACGATCTTGCCGAATGCCGCGCCGATGATGATGCCGACGGCCATGTCGACGACATTTCCGCGCATTGCGAATTCCTTGAATTCCTTGAGCATGGTTGCATTTCCTCCCTTGGGTTGCGGATCGGCGGCGGCATTGTCCGTGCCGCGCAGTCCTGTGCCGATTATGCAGCAGGCATGCGGCGGCACCAAGGCGTCCTTTGCGGGTGGCAGCAGGGGGGCGTTGGTATAATCCGCCGTCCATTTTTCCAGGCGCCTCCGATGTCCACACTGATCTGCGGTTCGATGGCCTACGACACCATCATGGTGTTCCGCGACCGTTTCAAGAATCACATCCTGCCCGACCAGCTGCACATCCTCAACGTCGCCTTCCTGGTGCCCGACATGCGCCGCGAATTCGGCGGCTGTGCCGGCAACATCGCCTACACGCTGCAGATGCTGGGTGGTGACGCGCGCATCATGGCCACCGTCGGCGATGATTTTGCGCCCTACGACGACCGCCTGCAGCGCCTCGGCCTGGCCCAGGACCACATCCGCACGGTCCCGGGCAGCTTCACCGCCCAGGCCTTCATCACCACCGACCTCGACGACAACCAGATCACGGCCTTCCATCCCGGGGCGATGAATCATTCGCACGAGAATCATGTCGGCGACGCGGCCGGCGTAAAACTCGGCATCGTGGCGCCGGACGGCCGCGACGGCATGATCCAGCACGCGCGCGAATTTCACGACGCCGGCATCCCTTTCGTTTTCGACCCCGGCCAGGGCCTGCCGATGTTCAACGGCGCCGAACTGGAGGAGTTCCTGCGGCTTGCGCAATATGTCACGGTCAATGACTACGAGGCGCAGATGCTGCAGGAGCGCACCGGCAAAAAGCTCGATGAACTGGCGAAACTTGTCAGCGCCGTCGTGGTCACACTGGGTGCGAAGGGCGCGGTGGTGCATGCCGGCGGTAAACAGATCGGGATTCCGAGCGTTAAGCCGGAGGCGGTGCTCGATCCGACCGGTTGCGGAGACGCCTTCCGCGCGGGCCTGCTCTACGGCCTGGCCAACGGCGCCGACTGGGCGCTGACCGGCCGGCTGGCGTCACTGATGGGTTCGCTGAAAATCGCCCGGCGGGGCGGACAGAACCACCGTTTCGAACGCGACGAGGTGGCCGAGCGTTTCCGCGAGGCCTTCGGCATGAAGCTGTGGTAACGGGAGACTTCATCATGAACAGGACGAAACAGGTGATTGCGGCGCTGTTTGCGCTGGCGGTACTGGGCGGCTGCGCGCAGGGCCTGGGCGGCGGCAGCTATACCCGCGACGAAGCGCGGCGCGAGCAGAACGTGCGCATGGGCATGGTCGAGAGCGTGCGCCCGGTGCAGATCGAAGGCACGCGCAGCGGCGTCGGCCCGGCGGCCGGCGCCATCGTCGGCGGCATTGCCGGCAGCACCGTCGGCGGCGGACGCGGTTCGACGGCCGCCGCGGTGCTGGGCGGCGTCGCCGGCGGCGTCGCCGGGCAGGCGATCGAACAGGGCGCCACCCGGCGCACCGGTGTCGAAATCACGGTCAAGCTCGACAGCGGCGCACTGGTCGCGATCGTGCAGGAGGCCGATGAAACTTTCAAACCCGGTGAACGCGTGCGCATTCTTTCCGACGGCCGCACTTCGCGCGTCACGCACTGATTTCAGGGGCCGCCGCGCGGCGGCCCGTCACCGATTTTTAACACCCGCTTAACGGCGCTGTAACCGGTTCGCCCTAGGCTGCTTCCGTCACACAATGACGGAGGCGGGGCGATGCTGGACAATTCACTTGAACAATCCGCGCCGCGCGAGCGGCCCGTACCCGGGCTGGCGCTGTCCTTCGCGCGCACGCCGGCCGAAGTCCTGGAAGCGCAACGCCTGCGCTACCGGGTGTTCGCCGGGGAATTTGGCGCCAACATGCCCGGCGCGGCGGCCGGTATCGACAGCGATTTCTACGACGCGCACTGCGAACACCTGCTGGTGCGCGACACCGGCAGCGGCGAAGTGGTGGGCACCTACCGCCTGCTGCCCGGGCCGCGGGCGCAGCGGCTGGGCAGCTTCTACGCCGACGGCGAATTCGACCTGACGCGGCTGCGGCATCTGCGCGAGGCCACCGTGGAAATCGGGCGTTCCTGCGTGCATCCGGATTACCGCAACGGCGCGACTATTGCGCGCCTGTGGTCGGGCCTCATCGGTTATGCCGCGCAGCGCGGCTATCGTTACCTGATGGGCTGTGCTTCGCTGGGCATGGCTGACGGCGGGCATGCCGCAGCCGCGATCTATCGCGGTCTCGCCTGTGCACATCTCTCGCCGGTCGAGTATCGCGTGTTTCCGCGCTGCGAGTTGCCGCTGGATGCCCTGGGCCGGGATGCCGGAGCGGTATCGCCGCCGCCGCTGGTCAGGGCCTATGGGCGGATCGGTGCATGGATCTGCGGAGCCCCGGCCTGGGACCCCGATTTCAACACCGCGGACCTGCTGATGCTGCTGCCGTTGTCGCGGATGAACGCGCGGTATGCGCGGCATTTCATGCAGGGCTGATGGCCGGCGCGCTGCGCGCCCCTATAATGGCCGCCATGAGCGGCCGGGGCATCACCACATCGCTGGCGCTGCGCGGCCTGCGACTCTCGCGCATCACGCTGCACCTGCTGCACGGCCTGTGGACCGTGGCCGTGCATTTTCCGTTTTACCGGCCGCCGCGCCGGCGCAAGGCCGTGCGCGGGTGGTCGCGCAAGCTGCTGCGGATACTCGGTGTGCGGCTGCATGTCGAAGGCGCGTTGCCGGACGGGCGCGCCGGCCCGGTGATGCTGGTGTCGAATCACGTGTCCTGGCTGGACATATTCGTGATCAACGCCGTGCTGCCGGTGCGTTTTGTCGCCAAATCCGAAATCCGCGCCTGGCCCGCAATCGGCTGGCTCAGTGCGAGGACCGGCACGCTGTTCATCGAACGCGCAAGGCGGCGCGACACGGCGCGCATCAACCGGGAAATCGCCGATGCGATGACGGAAGGCGATGTTGTCGCGGTTTTTCCGGAGGGCACGACCACCGACGGCTCGCAGGTGCTGCGTTTCCACGGTGCCCTGCTGCAGCCGGCGCTGATGGCAGGCGCCCGGGTGCAGCCGGTGGCGCTCAGGTTCGAGCATGGCGACGGCGGCCTCTGCACGGCTGCGGCCTACGACGGCGACAAGTCGCTGTGGCAGACGCTGCTGGCGATTGTCGCGCAGCCCGCAGTGCACGCGCGATTGTGTTTCCTGCCGCTGCTGGCTTCAGAGGCCGGTCACCGCCGCGAGCTGGCCGCGGCGGCGCAGCAGCTCATTGCGGATCGTCTGAAGCCCTGACCTTTTCGCAACCGCACTGGAACACGCGGCGGTCCTCCAGTCGTACCGCGGTCAGCCGCCTGCCCCAGACGCAGCCCGAATCCAGTCCCAGCAGATCCGGGCGCAGCGTCAGTCCCAGCGCGGCCCAGTGGCCGAACAGCACCGGGGTGCCGCGGCTTGCGCGCTGCGGGATGTCGAACCAGGGCAGGTAACCCGCGGGGGCATCCCCGGGCGCGGTTTTGTGGCTGAACTCCATGATGCCTTCGGGCGTGCACACCCGCAGCCTCGTCATCGCGTTGACGATCACCCGCAGCCGGTCGAAGCCTTCGAGCCCGTCGTGCCACTGCGCCGGCGTATTGCCGTACATCCGGGCGAGGAATTCGCCATGATCCGGGCCCTGAAGTGCCGCCTCGACTTCACGCGCCAGCGCCAGAGCCTGGGCAATGCTCCATTGCGGCAGCAGCCCGGCATGGACCATGGCATACCCCTTGTCCGCATGCATCAGGCGCTGCCGGCGCAGCCAGTCGAGCAGCTCCCCGCGGTCGGGGGCGGCCAGTATCCCGTCCAGCGTGTCGCTGCGGTGCGGTTTGCGCACGCCGGCGGCAACCACCAGCAGGTGCAGGTCGTGATTGCCCAGCAGGCTGATCGCGCGATCGCCGAGGCCGCGCAGGAAACGCAGCACCTCCGCCGATTGCGGGCCGCGGTTGACGAGGTCCCCGACCAGCCAGAGGCGGTCGTTCGCCGGATCGAAAGCCACGGTATCGAGCAGCCGGCGCAGTTCATCGTAACAGCCCTGGATGTCGCCGATGGCGTAGGTACTCATGGGGAATGCGCGAAGCGGCGGAAAACAAAAAAGGGCGCAGCACGCTGCGCCCTTTGATTATGCACGATCGGTTCTGTTACTTCGAGGCGCTCACCATGTATTCGACGGCGGCCTTGATGTCGTCATCCGACAGGGACATGTTGCCCCCTTTCGGCGGCATCGCGCCCTTGCCCTTGATCGCGCTGGCCACCAGCGCGCTGTTGCCGGCCTTCAGCCGCGCACCCCACGCGGCCTTGTCGCCGGTTTTCGGAGCGCCCGCGACGCCGGCAGTGTGGCAGGCCGCGCAGCTGGTGTCGTAAATGCCCTTGCCTTTGCCGGCGCCGCCGGCCGGTGCCGCTGCCGCCGGAGCGGGCGCAGCGCCCGGTGCCGCCGCCACGGCGACGGGTTCCGCGGGTGCCGGCGGGGGCGCATTGGGATCGACAAACACTTCTCCGGCCGGTTTCAGTCGCTTTGCCACGGCTTCCTCCGCCGCGGCGCTGTCCGCCGGGGCGGTTTTTCCGCTGGTCGCGATCTGCGCCAGCATGATGATGATCACGACCGGCAGGATGAACGCCAGCAGCACGACGATGATCAGTTGCTTGGGTGTCTTGATCGGGGAACTGTGCTCGGGGATGTGGTTGTCGCTCATGGCGAGTTCCTGATTTCCGGAGGATGCGAGAAAGCGCGGATTATATCGGCATTGCCATACCCGGTAAAACCCGCCGCAGGGGGGGCGTGCTAGAATGCCGACCGCAACGCGCCCGTAGCTCAGCTGGATAGAGTACTGCCCTCCGAAGGCAGGGGTCGGACGTTCGAATCGTCTCGGGCGCGCCAAATTCCGTTCTCTGCACGCCAGTCCATGCCGACATGCCCCTGCCCGCCGCCTGCGATGTCCTGATCATCGGCGGCGGCCACAACGGCCTGACCTGTGCCTGTTACCTGGCCTCGGCAGGACTGAAGGTGCGCGTGCTCGAACGCCGCGCCGTGGTCGGCGGAGCAGCCGTCACCGAGGAATTCCACCCCGGATTCCGCAATTCCACTGCCAGCTACACCGTCAGCCTGCTTAATCCGCAGGTGATCCGCGACCTGCGGCTTGCCGAGCACGGCCTGCGCATCGTCGAGCGGCCGATCTCGAATTTCCTGCCGCTGTCCGATACGGATTACCTGAAAATCGGCGGCTCCCTGGAAGCCACCCAGGCGGAAGTGGCGCGTTTTTCGAACAAGGATGCGGCGCGCCTGCCCGAGTACTACGCAATGCTCGAGCGCGTGGCCGATATGCTGCGCGAACTTGCGCTGGAAACGCCGCCCAACGTCGGCGGCGGCGTCGGCGATTTTCTGGCGGCGCTGAAGACCGCGCGGCGCTTCAAAAAACTCGACATGGCGGCGCGCCGCGACGTGCTGGACCTGTTCACCAAGAGCGCGGGCGACCTGCTCGATGCCTGGTTCGAATCGGCGCCGCTCAAGGCGGCCTTCGGCTTCGATGCCATCGTCGGCAACTTTGCCAGTCCCTACGCGCCCGGCACGGCCTACGTGCTGCTGCACCACGTCTTCGGCGAGGTCAACGGCAAACGCGGCATCTGGGGCCATGCCATCGGCGGCATGGGGGCCATCACCCAGGCGATGGCGGCGGAGGCGCGCGAACGCGGCGTGCAGATCGACACCCGGGCCGAGGTCGCCAGCGTCTGCGTCGATTCGCGCGGCGCGCAGGGGGTGCAGCTGAAGGACGGCCGAGTGATCGAGGCGCGCTGTGTCGTCGCCAACGTCAATCCGAAACTGCTCTACCTGAAACTGGTCGACGCGCCGGTGCTGGATGCGGACTTCCTGCAGCGCATCCGCGGCTGGAAATGCGGGTCGGGCACTTTCCGCATGAATGTCGCCCTCGGCGAGCTGCCGGATTTCAGATGCCTGCCCGGCACCGTCCCGGCGCAGCATCACCAGTCAGGCATCATCATGGCGCCCTCACTGCAGTACATGGAGCAGGCGTATTTCGACGCGCGTACCTACGGCTGCTCGCGCGCACCGGTGGTCGAAATGCTGATTCCCTCGACCGTCGACGATTCACTGGCCCCGGCGGGGCGGCATGTCGCCAGCCTGTTCTGCCAGCACTTCAGCCCGGAATTGCCGAACAATCTGTCCTGGGACGACATCCGCGAAGAGGCCGCCGACCATGTCATCGACACCGTGACCCGCTACGCGCCCAACTTCAAGGCGGCGGTGATCGCACGCAAAATACTCTCGCCGCTCGACCTCGAACGCGAGTTCGGCCTGACCGGCGGCGACATTTTCCACGGGACGCTGACGCTCGACCAGCTGTGGACGGCACGGCCGGTGCTCGGGCACGCGGATTACCGTTCGCCGGTGCGCCGGCTCTATCACTGCGGTGCCGGCGCCCATCCCGGCGGCGGCGTCACCGGCCTTCCCGGCCGCAATGCCGCGCGCGAAATCGTCCGCGACTTCAGGCGCGGCCTGTTAAAGGAGAACAAGACATGATGCGAAACCTGTGGCTGGTGGTGACGATGGCCGCATTGCTGGCAGGATGCGGCAGTGATGTGCCGCGCATCGGCAAGCTCGGCGCCGGCGATGTCATCCTTGCCTTCGGCGACAGCCTCACCCACGGCACCGGCGCGAAGGCCGAGGAGAGTTATCCGGCGGTTCTGGGACAACTGATCGGCCGCACGGTGGTGCGCGCCGGCGTGCCCGGCGAACAGACCGCGGGCGGCCTCGCGCGCCTGCCGGAGGTGCTCGACGAGCACCAGCCGAAACTGGTGATCGTCTGCCTGGGCGGCAACGACATGCTGCGCAAGGGCACGCCGGCGAACATCGAGGCCAACCTGCGTGAAATCCTGAAAACCATCAAGTCGCGCGGCCTCGACGCGCTGCTGATCGGCGTGCCGGCGCCGGCGGTGATCACGCGGCCGCCGGACTTCTATTCGAAGCTGGCGAGGGAATTCGGCATCCCCTACGAGGGCGACATCGTCACCAGCGTGCTCTACAAGTCCGACCTGAAATCCGATCCCATCCATCCCAACGCAGCCGGGTACCGCAAGATGGCCGAGGCGGTCGCCGAACTGCTGCGCGATGCCGGGGCGATCTGAGCGTGGCTGAAGCATGACCGCGGGACAACACTCGGCGCGGCGGCTGACCGCCACGATGTGCGGCGCCGAAGTGCTGTCGATGACCGGTTTCGCCGCCTACACCACGCTGCTGCCCCAGCTGCAGCGCGAATGGGGGCTGTCGAATTCCGAGGCCGGGGCGATCAGCGGTTTCCTGTTCGCCGGTTACATGCTGTCGGTGCCGGTGCTGACCAGCCTCACCGACCGCATGGATTCACGGCGCATCTATCTCGGCGCCTGCCTGCTCGCCAGCCTCGGCGCGGCCTTTTTTGCGCTGTTCGGCGCCGGTTTCTGGACTGCTGCCTTCGCCCAGTTCCTGATCGGCGCCGCGCTCGGCGGCACCTACATGCCGGGGCTGAAGGCGCTGACCGACCACCTCGAGGGTGCCGCGCAGTCGCGCGCCACCGCGTTCTACACCGCGAGTTTCGGTGCAGGCTCGACGATTTCGATCCTCGTCGCGGGCAAGATCGGCGCCACCATCGACTGGCATTGGGCGTTCTGGTTCGGTGCGGTCGGCCCGGTGCTGGCGGGACTGCTGGTGGTGTTTGCAATGCCGCCGGGCCGCATGCGCGCGGCGGAACAGCATGCCACCGCGTTGCTGGATTTCCGTCCGGTGCTGAAGAACCGCAGGACCCTGCCGTACATCATCGGCTATGCCGCGCACAACTACGAACTCTTCGGCCAGCGCTCGTGGATGGTCGCCTTCCTCGTGTTTTGCGCGGCGCTGCAGCCCGAGCACGCGCCGATGGCGCTCTCGGCGGCGACACTGGCGGCGATGATCAATGTGCTGGGGCCCGTGTTCAGCATCACCGGCAACGAGATGGCGATCCGTTTCGGGCGACAGCGCATCATTTTCCTGTTCATGACGCTGTCCGGCGTGATCGCCTGCCTGATTGGATACACCGCGGCCTGGCCCTGGTACATCGTCGTGGTGCTGATGATGGTGCATTACGGTGCGATGCTCGGCGACTCCGGTGCTTTGACTTCGGGCGCGGTGGCGAGCACGCCGCCGGAAATGCGCGGTTCGATGATGGCGGTGTATTCCTTCATCGGCTTCAGCACGGCTTTTCTTGCGCCACTGGTGTTCGGCCTGACGCTGGACCTTGCCGGCGGCAACCAGAGTGTCACGGCCTGGGGGCTGGCCTTTGCCAGCATCGGCATCTTCGGCGTGCTGTCGCCGCTGGCGCGCTGGTGGTATTTGCGGCGCGCATAAAATATCAATAAAAACAAATATTTAAAACAATTCCCGCTGGGTCGTTGATGCCCGTCGCGCGCGCGGATTTTTTTATCGCTGCCCCGTATAAAACTCCGGCCACCGCTCCAGCACCGCCGGCGCATCGTCCTTGTAGATGTGGCAGGAGTTGATCTGGTAGGGCTTCTTCGTCACCGGTTTGCCGGCGTTGCGTGCCTCGCGCGCACGGCCGGTGGCCTGATAGGCGGTGGTGCCCACCGGTCCCAGCAATTCAACCAGATGCGTGCAGCCCAGCACGCCGCCGACGCGTTCGGCAATCGCCTTGCGCCAGCCGGGGCCGATGGTCAGGCCCGCCAGCTTCTTGAAATTCACGGTGATGCTGCCGCAGGTTTCGTAGGGGCTGCTGTCGGTGACGGCTTCGACATCATGGATTTTCAGGTCGAGGTCGATGGTGAGCCGCAGCCACATGTGATGAACCGGATCACCGGGCTGGCGCTCGCGGCCGCCGTCGCGGCGTGAGTGAACATAGGTCTTGGTGTCGACGAGGTGGCCTTCGATGTCCCACAGGCCGTCTTCGCGTTCATAACCGGTGCATTCGATGGTGCGCGTGTGTTTGAGTGTGCGCGGGGCGGGGGCGGGCAACGGCATAAAGCGGACTCCGAGGGTTCAGTGGTTGATGGAACAGGCCGAGCGGCGGCCTTCGAGCCGCTCCAGCAGGGCGAGTTTCTGCGCCGGGGTGTAGCGGTGCCAGTCGCTGATTTCCCGCAGCGTACGCCAGCAGCCGACGCAGAAATCGTGATCCGGATCGATCATGCAGATGCGCACGCAGGGCGATGCCACATCCTGCGGCGTGTTGTCATCCCCCGCGGTCATGCCGCCCTGGCGCGGATCGCACGCGCGACCCGCGACAGCGTCGGACGGCCGAGCACGCCGCAGATGTAGTCGCCGGCGGCAATCAGCTTCGCCATGTCGACGCCGGTTTCGATGCCGAGGCCGTCGAGCAGGTACAACACGTCCTCGGTCGCGACGTTGCCGGTGGCGCCCCTGGCGTAAGGGCAGCCGCCGAGCCCCGACACCGAGCTGTCGAAGGTGGCCACGCCGCATTCGAGCGCGGCATAGATGTTGGTCAGTGCCTGGCCGTAGGTGTCGTGGAAATGGCCGGCGATGCGCCCGATCGGGATGTGTTTCGCCACTGCTTCGATGACGGTGCGTGTCTTGCCCGCGGTGCCGGTGCCGATGGTGTCGCAGACGGTGATTTCGTGGCAGCCCATGGCGTCAAGCGCCTTTGCGACATGCACCACTGCGGCAGGATCGACCTCGCCTTCGTAGGGGCAGCCGAGGCAGACCGAGATGTCGCCGCGGACACGGAGTCCTTTGGCGATCGCGGCCTGCGCGACTTCCGCGAAGCGGGCGAGGCCTTCGTCGATCGTGCAATTGGTGTTGCGCTTGGAGAAGCTTTCGGTGGCGGCGCCGAATACCACGACTTCCTCCGCGCCGGCGGCGATCGCGGCTTCAAGGCCTTTCATGTTCGGCACCAGCACCGGGTAGGTCACGCCGGGCTTGCGGCGGATGCCGGCCATGACCTCGGCGTTGTCGGCCATCTGCGGCACCCATTTCGGGGACACGAAGGCGGTGGCCTCGATCAGCTTGAGGCCCGCGTCCTGCAGCCGGTGGATCAGCTCGATCTTGGCGGCGGTCGGCACCGGGGTGGCCTCGTTCTGCAGTCCGTCGCGCGGACCGACCTCGAACAGGCGGACTTTTTTCGGCATGGCCATGGGGTGATCTCCTGCGGCGGATCGTGTCAGCGTTTTTTCGCGGACTTCTTCGCCGCGGCTTTGGCCTTCGGCGCCTCGGTCCATTTCGGTTTGCGTTTTTCGAGGAAGGCGCCGAGTCCTTCCTGGGCCTCCGGCGTGGCGCGGATCTCGGCGATGCCCTCGGCGGTTTTCCTGACGATGTCCGGGCCGATCAGGCTGTGCGCGCTCAGCGGGATCATCTGCTTGACCGCCTGCATCGCCTTCGGTCCGCTGCTGTAGAGCTGGCCCAGCATTTCGCCGACACAGGGGATGAGATGGTCCTCCTCGACCAGCTCGTGCACCAGCCCGATGCGCCAGGCTTCCGCGCAGTCGAATTCCTCGCCGGAAAGCATGTAGCGGCGCGCATGGCGCTGGCCGATCGCGGCGATGACATAAGGGCTGATCATCGAGGGGATGATGCCGATCTTGACCTCGGACAGGCGGAAGGTCGCGGTACGGGCAGCGATCGCGATGTCGCAGGCGGAGACGATGCCGCAGCCGCCGCCGCGCACGGCACCGTGCACCGCGGCGATGGTCGGTTTGTCCAGCGTGTAGAGCAGGTGGAACATGCGCGCAGATTCGGCGGCGTTTTTCCTGTTCTGTGCCGGCGTGAACTTTGCACTGGCGCGCATGTGGCCGATGTCTGCGCCGGCACAGAAACTTTTCCCGGCGCCGGCAATGACCACCGCGCGGACGTCCCCGTCGTCCCGGATGGACTCCAGCGCGACGGTGAGTTCGCGCACCATTTCCGGATCAAATGCATTGTGAACCTCCGGGCGATTGAGGGTCAGCGTGACGTTGCCGAACTCGTCGCTGGATCGCAGCACGCGGGTGCCGGTGGTTTTGCTCATGATGATCGATTCCTTCAGGCAGGGCGATGGATGGCTTCAATGCGGCTGCAGGGGCCGGCCGCGACGGTGACCGGCACGGAGGCATCGTCCGGAAAGACCGTCATTGTGCGGACGCATTGAAGTATAAGCGCAGGCTGCAGGGATGGCGCAGGGGGTGTCCATGTTGCGGATATGCCGGCGTGGCGCCGGCGCCTACCATTTGCCCTTCGCCAGCCACTGCTCGATCTGGTCCAGCCGGTCCGATCCCCAGAATGGTTCGCCGTCGACAACAATGTAAGGTGAACCGAACACGCCACGCTCGATCGCCGCATCGACTTCGGCCTTGAGCCTTTCCTTGACTGCGGCATCGTTGACTGCGTCCAGCACCGCGGCCTTGTCGTGGCCGAGTTTTGCCGCCACATTGGCGGTCACTTCGGGGCTGGAGATGTCACGGTCTTCGACAAAGTAGGCGCGATAGAGGGCCTGAGCCAGTGCCTTGGCCGCGGCGGGATCACGGTCCTGCAGCCAGTAATAGGCGCGGCAGGGCGCAATCGACGGTACCGGAAACTTTCCCGGCATCCTGAATGGCAGGCCGAACCAGCGCGCCGAACGCATCAGGTCATGCAGCGCATAACTGCCTTTCATCGGGATGCTGGTCAGCGGCTGCTGGCCGGTGAGCTTGAAAATGGCGCCGAGCAGTATCGGGCGCCACACGGTGCTGCGGCCGTGCCGCTCGGCGATGCCGTCAATCCGGCTGGCGGCGAAATAGCCGTAGGGCGAGGAAAAATCGAAATAGAACTCCAAGGGCTGCGGCATCGGCGTCTCTCAGGTTCCGGACCGGTCTGGTTCGCGGCATCGCTCGGGAGATGCCGTCGTCGGGGCGCCGGGGCTGCGCCTACAGGGTTGTTTTTGCAGGAAATAAATAATATCGTTTACGTAAGCGTAAATCATGCTGCACGTGCCCTGCCGGTGTCAGATTCCGCCAGCAGGCGCTGGCACTGCGTGGCGAAAAAATTGATTTCGTTGAGCATGATTTCAACGTCTTCGCGCTGCTGTTCCAGCTGTGCCCGGCGGCGCTCCAGCTTGACCGCAAATTCTTCCAGCTGACGGCGTTCATCGTTGGCGAGGTCGTACAATTGGAACAGTTCACGGATTTCGCTGAGCGAGAAACCCAGCCGCTTGCCGCGCAGGGCGAGCTTCAGGCGGACGCGGTCACGGTGGCTGTAGATGCGGTTGATGCCCTCGCGCGCCGGGGTCACCAGGCCCTGGTCTTCGTAATGCCGCAGCGTACGGGTGGTGACGCCGAACTCCTGGGCCAGATCGCTGATGGTGTAGGTTTTGCTCATTGTGCTCTGCAATAGCGGCGGGTAACATGGCTCGTGAATAGCATGACAGTATCTTGCCTTTACGTAAACGTCAAATAATGCAACCCACAGCGGCTCCCGCAGGTTTCAGGGGGCCGGGAAACAGGAAGTCGATGACTGCAAAAGAAAAACCGGCGGAGCAGGCACCGGCCATGGATGCCGCGGAAATGGCCCGCCTGTACACGGACATTGCCCGCAAGAGCAGCGCCCTGGTGGCCCGCCACCTGGCGCGTGGCGCCAACGGCATGCCCGCACTCAGTGACGAACTGGGCATAGCCCAGGCGTTTTTCGAGGCCTGGCAGCGGCTGCTGGCCGATCCGCTGCGCATTGCCGAGATGCAGATGAAGCTGTGGCAGGACTACATGGCGCTGTGGCAGAACTCGATGCTGCGCATGTTCGGCCAGGACGCGACACCGGTGGTCCAGCCGCACAAGGCGGATCGCCGCTTCCGCCATGAAGACTGGGAAAACAATTTCCTGTTCGACTATTTCAAGCAGTCATACCTGATCGCCGCCAAACACCTGCACCAGTCGCTGGGCGGGGTCACGGGACTCGACGAGAAGACCGCGAAAAAAGTCGATTTCTACACCCGCCAGTACATCGACGCGGTGTCGCCGACGAATTTCCTGCTGACCAATCCCGAGGCCCTGCGGGAAACCCTCAATTCCGGCGGCCAGAACCTGCTGAAGGGCCTCAACAACCTGCTCGAAGACATGGCGCGCGGCGAGGACGGGCAGCTGCGCGTGCGCATGACCGATACCAGCGCATTCCGGCTGGGGGAGAACATTGCCACCACGCCCGGCAAGGTGGTGTTCCAGAACGAGATCATGCAGCTGATCCAGTATGCCCCGCTGACCGACAAGGTGCATGCGACGCCGCTGCTGATCATTCCGCCGTGGATCAACAAGTTCTACATCCTCGACCTGCGCGAGAGCAATTCCTTCGTGCGCTGGGCCGTGGAGCAGGGGCACACGGTGTTCGTGATTTCCTGGGTCAATCCGGACGGGACGCTCGCCCACAAGCGTTTCGATGATTACCTCACCGACGGCACGCTGGCCGCGCTCGATGTCCTGCGGGACATCACCGGCGAGCCCAAGGCCAACGTCATCGGCTACTGCCTCGGCGGCACGCTGCTTGCGGCGGCGCTGGCCTGGCTGGCCGCGAAAGGGGAGGACCGCGTCGCCAGCGCAACCTTCTTCGTGACCATGATCGACTTCGCCAGGCCCGGCGAACTGGAGGTGTTCATCGACGAGCAGCAGGTCGCCGCTCTCGAAAAAAAGATGGAGGAACGCGGCTACCTCGAGGGCTCCGAAATGGCGGCGACCTTCAACATGCTGCGCGCCAATGACCTGATCTGGTCCTTCGTCGTCAGCAACTACCTGCTGGGCAAGGATCCCTTTCCTTTCGACCTGCTGTACTGGAACGGCGATTCGACGCGGATGCCGGCGGCGATGCACGGCTTCTACCTGCGCAACATGTACCTGAAAAACCTGCTCCGCGAGCCGGGCGGCATCACGCTGGCCGGCACGCCGATCGACGTGACACGGGTGAAGACCCCGGCCTATTTCATCTCGACCGCGGAGGATCACATCGCGCCCTGGCAGTCGACCTATGCCGCGACCCGCCTGCTCGGCGGTCCGATCCGGTTCGTGCTCGGCGGCTCCGGCCACATCGCCGGCATCATCAATCCGCCGGCGGCCAACAAGTACGGCTACTGGACCAACGAAAATCTGCCACGCCGCGCCGACGACTGGCTCGCGGGCGCCAAGCAGCAGGCGGGTTCGTGGTGGGTGGACTGGGCGCGCTGGGTTGCGGACCATGCCGGCGATCCCGTGGCGGCACGCCAGCCGGGCACGCGCAAATATCCCGCCATCGAAGAGGCTCCCGGATCCTATGTCCGGCAGCGCATCGAGTGATCGCATCCCTGCTGCGGAACACGCCATGAATTTCCAGAACCTGCTGCTCGAACAACCGGAACCCGGGATTTACCTGCTGACCGTAAACCGGCCGCGGGCGCTCAATGCGCTGAACGCGGCCACGCTGGCGGAACTTGCGCAGGCGGCCGCCGGCGTGGCCGCCGATCCTGCGGCGCGGGTGCTGCTGGTCACCGGGGCCGGGGAAAAAGCCTTTGTCGCCGGCGCCGACATCAGCGAGATGCAGTCCCTGACGGCGGCCCAGGCGCAGGCGTTTTCGGAAGCCGGCATGCGCGTGATGCATGCGCTGGAGGCGCTGCCGGTGCCGGTGATTGCGCTGGTTCAGGGTTATGCGCTCGGGGGCGGCTGCGAACTGGCGCTGGCCTGCGACTGGATCATCGCCGCCGAGTCCGCGGTGTTCGGCCAGCCGGAGGTGAATCTCGGCATTCCGCCGGGTTTTGGCGGCACGCAGCGCCTGGCGCGGCTGGTCGGACGCGCGCGGGCGCTGGAACTGGTGACCACCGCGCGCCAGGTCCGTGCCGACGAGGCTTTGGCCATCGGGCTGGTCACCCAGGTGGTGCCGGCCGCCGCCTTGCGGGAGCGGGGGCTCGAACTCGCGCGCATCATTGCGTCGAAGGCGCCGGTTGCGGTGCGTCTGGCGAAGCAGGTTTTGCATCGCGGCCTGGACGTCGATCTGGGCAATGCCTGCGCGCAGGAGACCGCGGCATTTGCGCTGGCTTTTGCGACCGCCGACCAGCGTGAAGGCATGCGCGCCTTTCTCGAAAAACGCAGAGCGAAATTCAGCGGACAATAAGCGGCAAGCCCGCTTCGGACATGCTGCGCTGCATCAGCAGTTGTCCCGCAGATTCATCACAGAAGTTATAATTATTCATCCCATCGATGCAGCGATTCGGGCACCATAAGTGCCGGAATTGTCGCGAAAAAAACAGCCCCAAAAAGGTAATTGTCATGGACATGAATGAGCTCCAGCGAGATCTGGATCCCGAGGAAACCCGCGAGTGGCTGGATGCGCTGAAGTCGGTGCTGGAGCGTGAAGGTCCGGACCGCGCGAACTACCTGCTCGAGCGGCTGGTGTACGAAGCACGCCGCGCCGGCGCCTACATCCCGTACAACGCGAACACCGCATACCTGAACACGATTCCGCCGGAACGCGAGGAGCGCTCGCCGGGGGATCCCGAACTGGAGCACCGCATCCGGGCGCTGGTGCGCTGGAACGCGATGGCCACCGTCGTGCGCGCCAACAAGGAGTCCTCGGAACTGGGCGGCCACATCGCCAGCTTCGCTTCGGCGGCGACGCTCTACGACGTCGGCTTCAACCATTTCTTCCGCGCCGCGAATGAAAAATTCCTCGGCGACCTGGTCTATATCCAGGGACACTCGGCCCCCGGCGTCTATGCGCGCGCCTTCCTCGAAGGCCGCATCACCGAGGAACAGCTCTCGCATTTCCGCCAGGAAGTCGACGGCAAGGGACTGTCGTCCTATCCGCATCCCTGGCTGATGCCGGATTTCTGGCAGTTCCCGACGGTGTCGATGGGCCTCGGCCCGCTGATGGCCATCTACCAGGCGCGCTTCATGCGCTACCTGAAGGACCGCGGGCTGATCGAGGGTCAGGGCCGCAAGGTCTGGGCCTTCATGGGCGACGGCGAGATGGACGAACCGGAATCGCTGGGCGCCATTTCGCTGGCCGGCCGCGAAAAACTCGACAACCTGATATTCGTCATCAACTGCAACCTGCAGCGCCTCGACGGCCCGGTGCGCGGCAACGGCAAGATCATCCAGGAACTCGAATCCGATTTCCGCGGCTCGGGCTGGAACGTGATCAAGGTGGTCTGGGGCTCGTACTGGGACCCGCTGCTGGCCAAGGACAAGAGCGGCATACTGCTGAAGCGCATGGAAGAGTGCGTCGACGGCGAATACCAGACCTTCAAGTCGCACGACGGCGCCTATGTGCGCAAACATTTCTTCGGCAAGTATCCGGAGCTCGCGGACATGGTGTCCAACATGTCCGATGACGACATCTGGCGCCTCAATCGCGGCGGGCACGATCCGCACAAGATATACGCGGCTTACGCGGCCGCGATGAAACACAGCGGCCAGCCGACGGTGATCCTGGCGAAGACCGTCAAGGGCTACGGCATGGGCGATTCGGGCGAGGGCCAGAACATCACCCACCAGCAGAAAAAGATGGGCACCGCGTCGATCCGCGCCTTCCGTGACCGTTTCAACGTGCCGATCCCGGACGACAAGCTCGAGGAAGTGCCGTTCTACAAACCGCCGGAGGACTCTCCCGAAATGCAGTACCTGCGCAGCCGCATCGAGGCCATGGGCGGTTCGCTGCCGGCGCGCCGGCGCAAGGTCGAGCCGCTGGAAGTGCCGCAGCTGTCGGCTTTCGAGGCGCAGCTGAAAAGCAGCGAGGACCGCGAGTTCTCGACGACGATGGCCTTCGTGCGCATCCTCAACACCATCATCCGCGACAAGAAGGTCGGCAAGCGCGTGGTGCCGATCGTCGCCGACGAATCGCGCACCTTCGGCATGGAAGGCATGTTCCGCCAGCTCGGCATCTATTCCCACGTCGGCCAGCTCTACACTCCGCAGGACGCCGACCAGCTGATGTTCTACAAGGAGGACAAGGGCGGGCAGATCCTGCAGGAGGGCATCAACGAGGCCGGCGCGATGTCGTCGTGGATCGCCGCGGCGACCTCGTACGCCAACAACGGCCAGATGATGATCCCGTTCTACATCTACTATTCGATGTTCGGCTTCCAGCGGATCGGCGATCTCGCATGGGCCGCCGGCGACCTGCGCGCGCGCGGTTTCCTGCTCGGCGGCACGGCCGGCCGCACGACCCTCAACGGCGAAGGCCTGCAGCACGAGGACGGCCACAGCCACCTGCTGGCGTCGACGATCCCGAACTGCGTGTCCTATGACCCGACCTTCGCCTATGAAGTCGCGGTGATCATCCAGGACGGCATGCGCCGGATGTACCAGGAGCAGGAGGACGTGTTCTATTACATCACCGTGATGAACGAGAACTACGCCCATCCGGCGATGCCGGAAGGCGTGGAGAAGAACATCCTCAAGGGCATGTACCTGTTCTCGGAGGGCAAGGCGAAGAAGAACCAGCCGAAGGTGCAGCTGCTCGGCAGCGGCACCATCCTGCGCGAGGTGATCGCCGGCGCCGAATTGCTGGAGAAGGATTTCGGCATTGCCGCCGACATCTGGAGCGTCACCAGCTTCAACGAACTGCGCCGCGACGGCCTCGACGTGCAGCGCTGGAACCTGCTGCATCCGGATCAGCCGCCGCGGCAGAGCCACATCGAGCAATGCCTGAAGGACCGCGCGGGCCCGGTGGTTGCGGCGACGGACTACATGAAACTCTTTGCCGACCAGGTGCGCGCCTTCCTGCCGACGCACAATTTCATCACCCTCGGCACCGACGGTTTCGGCCGTTCGGACACCCGCCGCAAGCTGCGCCAGTTCTTCGAGGTCGACCGCCACTATGTCGCGGTCGCCGCGATGAAGGCGCTGTCGGACCAGGAACTGCTGCCGCGCAAGACTGTGGCCGAGGCGGTGAAAAAATACGGCATCAATCCCGACAAGCCGAATCCGGCCACCGTCTGAGCGAAACAAAGCCATGGCAAACGCAATCGAAGTCAAAGTGCCGGACATCGGCGATTTCAAGGACATCCCGGTCATCGAGGTGCTGGTCAAGCCCGGCGACAGCGTGAATGCCGAGGATCCCCTGGTCACGCTGGAGTCCGACAAGGCCACGATGGAAGTGCCGTCCCCCGCTGCGGGCGTCGTCCGCGACATCAAGCTCAAGGTCGGCGACAAGGTATCCCGGGGCACGCTGGTGCTGATGCTGGAGGCCGCGGGTGACGCGCCGGCGAAAGTGCCCGCTCCGGCTCCGGCGCCCGCTGCAGCGCCGGTCGCGCCGCCGCCGGCTGTGCCGGCGCCCCGGCCCGCCGCAGCAAAACCGGCGTCGGAGTCCGCGCCGGCCGCCGCTCCGGTGGTCGACGAGGCCGCATTCGGCAAGGCACATGCCAGTCCCTCGGTGCGCCGTTTCGCGCGCGAACTGGGCGTCGACCTCGGCCGCGTCAGCGGCAGCGGGCCCAAGGGCCGTGTGCTGACCGAGGACGTGCAGGCCTACGTCAAGGGCGAGCTGTCGAAGCCGCGCGACGCCGCCGCGGGCGGCGGGCTCGGCTTCAACCTGCCGCCGCTGCAGCCCGTGGATTTTGCGAAGTTCGGCCCGGTGACGGAGCAGCCGCTGTCGCGCATCAAGAAACTCTCCGGCGGCTTCCTGCACCGCAACTGGGTCGGCATTCCGCATGTCACCCAGCAGGACGAGGCCGACATCACCGAACTCGAAGCCTTCCGCAAGGCCCAGGCCGACGAGGCGAAGAAAAGCGGCATCAAGTTCACGATGCTCGGCTTCCTGATGAAGGCTTCGGTGGTCGCGCTGAAACAGTTCCCGGAATTCAACGCCTCGCTGTCGGCCGACGGTGAAAAGCTGGTCCTGAAGAACTACTTCCACATCGGCGTCGCCGTCGACACGCCGAACGGGCTGGTTGTGCCGGTGATCCGCGACGTCGACAAGAAAGGGCTGCTCGAAATCGCGAAAGAACTGGGCGATGTCAGCGAACGCATGCGTGCGGGCAAGATATCCCCGGCCGACCTGCAGGGCGGCTGCTTTTCGATCTCCAGCCTCGGCGGCATCGGCGGCACCTTCTTCACGCCGATCATCAACGCGCCGGAAGTGGCCATCCTCGGCGTCGGCAAGGCGGCGATGAAACCGGTGTGGAACGGCAAGGACTTCACGCCGCGGCTGATGCTGCCGCTGTCGCTGTCCTATGATCACCGGGTGATCGACGGTGCGCTCGGCGCGCGTTTCTGCAGCTATCTGTCAACGGTGCTGTCGGACATCAGGAGACTGGTGCTGTAGCGATGAGTGATGATTGATGAGCGCGGAGCAGTGATGGGTCACCGGGCCGTCCGGCAGTTCGTTCATCGTTCATCGCCCACCGCTCCGCGCTGCTTTTGATGTCTTCGATCGGCATCCTCGGCGGCACCTTCGATCCGATCCACTTCGGACACCTGCGCCTGGCGCAGGAAGTGGCTGACCAGCTGCGGCTGGCCGAGGTGCGTTTTATCCCCGGCGGCACGCCGCCGCACCGCGCGGCGCCGGCAACGCCCGCCGCCGACCGCCTGGCGATGGTCCGTCTCGCCGTCGCCGGCAACGCGCTGTTCACGGTGGACGCCCGCGAATCATCGTCCGCTGCGCCGGCGTACACCGTCGACACGCTGACCGCGCTGCGTGCCGAAGTCGGCACCGCGCAGCCGCTGGTGCTGATCCTCGGCGCCGACGCGTTTCTGGATCTTGCAACCTGGAGCCGCTGGCACGAGTTGTTCAAACTGGCGCACATCGCCGTCGCCTATCGCCCGGGTTTCCCGGTGGACACCTGGCAGTCGCGGATGCCGCAGCCGCTGGCGGCGGAGTACAACACGCGGCTGATGCACCAGCCGTTCTCGGTGCATGTGGCGCCGGCCGGCGGCATCGTGGTGCTGCCGATCGCCGAACTGAACATCTCGGCGACGATGATCCGCGAGTCGCTGCGCCGAGGGCGCAATCCGCGGTATTTGCTGCCCGACAGCATTTATCAATATATTCAAGAACATATGCTGTATAGTGAGAATTGATGGGACCCGAAAAACTGACCAAAATAGCCGTCGCCGCGCTCGAGGACATCAAGGGCCGCGACATCGTTGCATTCAATGTCAAGAAGATGACTGCGCTGTTCGACAAGGTCATCATCGCCAGCGGCGATTCCAACCGGCAGGTGCGCGCGCTGGCCGGCAATGTCTGCGAGGAAGTCAAAAAAGCCGGCGGCAGGGTCTACAGCACCGAGGGTGAGCAGACCGGCGAATGGGTGCTGGTCGACCTGGGTGCGGTGGTCGTGCATGTCATGCAGCCGGCGATCCGCCAGTACTACAACCTCGAGGAAATCTGGGGCACGCCGCAGCGTCCCGCCGCGCGCAAGACCCCGGCGCGGAAAACGGCGGCCACCGCAGGCACGGCCCGCCGCAAGGCGCGGTGAAACTCCACGTTCTTGCCGTCGGCCATCGCATGCCGGCCTGGGTGACCGAGGGATTCCTCGAATACTCGAAGCGCATGCCGCGCGAGATGCCGCTGCTGCTGAAGGAGCTGAAGCCGGCGCCGCGCAGCGCCGCCGCCGGCGACCTGCCGCGCTGGCTGGAAGACGAGGCCGGACGCATCAATGCGGCCCTGCCGGCCGGCGCGCTGCGCGTCGTGCTCGACGAGCGCGGCCGCGGTTTTCCCACCCGCGATCTGGCCGGCCATCTTGAGCGCTGGCGCCGCGAAGGCCGGGATCCGGCTTTTGTCATCGGCGGCGCCGACGGGCTGGCGCCCGCCCTCAAACAGTCGGCCGACCTCCTGTGGTCGCTGTCGCCGCTGACGCTGCCGCACGGGCTGGTCCGGGTCATCCTTGCCGAGCAGCTCTACCGGGCTGCGTCGCTGCTGACCAACCATCCCTATCACCGGGACTAGGTGTCCGATGTCCGACCGTTTCGTCTACCTCGCCTCGCGCAGCCCCCGCCGCCGCGAGTTGCTGCGCCAGATCGGCGTAGCCTTCGAAGTTTTCCAGCTGCGCGAAGCCGCGCAGCGCCGCGCCGACATCGACGAAACGCCCCTCGCCGGCGAAGCGCCGGATGCCTATGTGCTGCGGGTCGCGCGCGACAAGGCGCAGGCCGCTGCGGCGATGATCGCCGCCCGCCGCGTGGCGCCGCACCCGGTCCTGGCCGCGGACACCACGGTGGTCCTGGATGACGCGATACTCGGCAAACCGGCGGATGGCGCCGACGCCGGGCGCATGCTCGGACTGCTGTCGGGGCGGGCGCACCGCGTGCTGACCGCGGTCGCCGTGGCGCGCGGGGATACCATCGACACCCGGCTGTCGGCGTCGCAGGTGTGGTTCCGCGAGCTCGCCGCCGACGAGATCCGCCGCTACGTCGCCACCGGCGAACCCCATGACAAGGCCGGCGCCTACGCGGTGCAGGGCCGCGCCGCCGCCTTCATCACGCGGATCGAGGGCAGCTATTCCGGCATCATGGGCCTGCCGCTCGCCGAAACCGCGGAGCTGCTGCGAATCCACGGCATACTCCTGCCATGAGCGAAGACATCCTGATCAACGTCACGCCGCAGGAAACCCGGGTCGCCGTGATCGAGCACGGCGTCACCCAGGAACTGCACATCGAGCGCGCGTCCTCGCGCGGCTTCGTCGGCAACATCTACATGGGCAAGGTGGTGCGCGTGCTGCCCGGCATGCAGTCGGCCTTTGTCGACATCGGCGGCGAGCGCGCGGCCTTCCTGCATGTCGCCGACATCTGGGGCAACCGCGTCAACGGCGAGCCGGGCATGCCGATCGAGAAGCTGCTAAACGAGGGGCAGAACCTGATGGTGCAGGTGGTCAAGGATCCGATCGGCACCAAGGGCGCGCGGCTGTCGACGCAGATCAGCATCGCCGGCCGCCTGCTGGTCTACCTGCCGCAGGAATCGCACATCGGCATTTCCCAGCGCATCGGCGACGAGGAGGAGCGGGTCCATCTGCGCGAGAAGCTGCAGCACCTGCTGCCGCCGGAGGAAAAGGGCGGCTTCATCATCCGCACGATGGCCGAGGCGGCTTCGGACCGCGAGCTGGCCTCCGATGTCGAGTACCTGCGCAAGCTGTGGCATGACATCCAGGCGCAGGCGCGCACGGCGCAGTCGCTGGCCCTGCTTTACCAGGATCTGAACCTGGCGCTGCGCGTGCTGCGCGATTTCGCGCACGAGGATACCGGCCGCATCCATGTTGATTCCCGGGAAACGCACCAGGCGATGCTGCAGTTTGCGGGACAGTTCACCCCCAACGTGGTGGCCCGGCTGACGCATTACCAGGGCGAACGCCCGCTGTTTGACCTGCACAACGTCGAGGACGACATCGAGCGCGCGCTCGCGCGCCGCGTCGATCTCAAGTCCGGCGGCTACCTGATCATCGACCAGACCGAGGCGCTGACCACCGTCGACGTCAACACCGGCGGCTTCGTCGGCGGCCGCACCTTCGACGACACGATCTTCAAGACCAATCTCGAAGCGGCGCAGGTCATCGCCCGCCAGCTGCGGCTGCGCAACCTCGGCGGCATCATCATCATCGACTTCATCGACATGGACAGCGAGGAGCACCGCAACGCCGTGCTCAACGAGTTCCGCAAGGCGCTCGCGCGCGACCGCACACGGATGACCGTCAACGGCTTCACCCAGCTCGGACTGGTCGAAATGACCCGCAAGCGCACCCGCGAGAGCCTTGCCCACGTGCTGTGTGAACCCTGTCCGGTCTGCGCCGGCCGCGGCGAGCTGAAGACCGCGCAGACCATCTGCTACGAAGTGCTGCGCGAACTGGTGCGCGAAGCCCGCCAGTTCGACGCCCGTGAATTCCGCATCCTCGCCTCGCAGCAGGTCATCGACATGTTCCTCGACGAGGAATCGCACAATCTCGCGATGCTGTCGGATTTCATCGGCAAGCCGATTTCGCTGCAGGTCGAGTCGGCCTACAATCAGGAACAGTTCGACATCGTGCTGATGTAAGCGGGCCGGGCGCCGCGCACCGGGGACAGTCCATGGCGACAACTGCAGAAAGCGATTCCCCAGACCTGACGCTGCCGCGCCGCACCAGTCCAGAGCTGCGGCTGCTGGCGGAGCGGGTGTTCACGCGCGCGGCCGGCGCCTCCCCGGTAGGCGGCAACGCGGTGCGCATCCTGCGCGATGCCGGCGAGAACTATCCCGCCTGGCTGGAAGCGATCGCCGGCGCGCGCCGCTCGATTCTGTTTGAGAACTACATCATCGCCGGCGACGCGACCGGCCGCGAGTTCGTCGCGGCGCTCTGCGAGCGCGCGCGCGCCGGCGTCGCGGTCCGCGTGATTTACGACTGGATGGGGGCGCTCGGCGTCGGCACCCGCCGCCTGCTGCAGCCGCTGGTCGAGGCCGGCGGCGAGGTGCGCTGCTTCAATACGCCGCGCCTGGACAGTCCCTTCGGCTGGCTGACCCGCGATCACCGCAAGATGGTGGCCGTCGACGGCGAGCTCGGCTATGTGACCGGGCTCTGCGTCAGCGACAAGTGGCTGGGCGAGCCGCAGCGCGGCATTGCGCCCTGGCGCGATACCGGCATCGAGATCCGCGGCCCCGCGGTAGCCGACATCGAACGCGCCTTCGGCCAGACCTGGGCGGCAGCCTCGGAGCGCGACATCGACCTGCCGGAACCGGAGCCGGTCCCCGCGGCGCCCGCGGGCGGGGTGATGGTGCGCGTGCTGGCCAGCCAGCCGAGCACCGCGGGGCTGTACCGCCTCGACCAGATGATCGCGGCGATGGCGCGCGACACGCTGTGGCTGACGGACGCCTACTTTGTCGGCGTCTCGCCGTACGTGCAGGCACTGCGCGCGGCGGCGCATGACGGCGTCGACGTGCGGCTGCTGGTGCCCGGCAGCAGCGACGTGCCGATGATCGGGCAGTTGTCGCGCGCCGGCTACCGCCCGCTGCTCGAGGCCGGCATCCGCGTGTTCGAGTGGAACGGCGCGATGCTGCATGCCAAGACCGCGGTGGCCGACGGGCGCTGGGCGCGGGTGGGCTCGACCAACCTCAACATCGCCAGCTGGATCAGCAACTACGAGCTGGATGTCGCGATCGAGGACGCCGGCTGCGCGCGCTGCATGCAGGCGATGTACGAGGAGGACCTCGCCAATGCCACGGAGATCGTGCTTGCCGGCGGACGGCGGGTGACGCCTTCGGCCCGGGTCCGCCACCACGGTTCCGGGGGCCGCGCCGCGCGGGCGGCGGCCGGAGCGCTGCGTCTCGGCAACACCGTCGGCGCCGCCTTCAGCAACCGGCGCACCCTCGGCGCTGCCGAGTCCGGCCTGATGACGAGTATTGCACTGGGGTTCATCCTGCTGGCCCTGATTGCGCTGCTGGCGCCGCTGGCGATCACGGTGCCGCTCGCGGTGCTGGCGCTGTGGATCGCGGTGACGCTGCTGGTGCGGGCCTGGCGTGCGCGCCACGGCGGAAACCGGGATCGGGAGTCCGGTTGAGCCGGCCGCTCAGCGCAGCAGCAGCATCGCCTCGGATTCAAGCCAGGCGACCGGCAGCATCAGCAGCAGCTGGCAGACCACCAGCAGGAACAGCGGCGACAGGTCGACGTTGCCCACCGGCGGAATCCGGCGCCGGAAAATGCGCAGGAAAGGCCGCGTCATCGCGTCGAGCAGCGGCGCGACCGGGCTGCCGGGATTGATCCAGGACAGCAGGGCCTGCAGCAGCGTCGCCACCAGCACGATGTAGATCAGCATCTTGATGACGCCGATGACGGCGAGCAGACCCAGGCCGATCATGGCGAGCCCCACCTCGGCGCCGAAACGGAAGCCGCGGACCTGCGTCACCACCAGCAGCTCGAGCAACTGCATCAGCCAGGCCAGCAGCAGCGTCGGCAGGTCCAGCCCCCACAGGCCCGGAATGAAACGCCGCGCCGGCCGCACCATGAAGTCGGTCAGCGCATTGACGAAATCGGCCAGCGGGTTGCGGTAGGGCGCGCGCACCCACTGCAGGTAGAAGCGCAGCAGCAGGGACAGGGTCAGCAGGCCGAAGGCGACCTGGGCGATGAATATCAGGGCATTGGCGAGCATGCGTGCGGGTGTTCCTTGCGGTCAATCCTTGCCGAGCGTGTCGCCGAGCTCGGCCGAACGTTGCGCCGCCGCGCGCACCGCGCGGATGAAGGCGGCCTTGACTTTCGCGGCATCCAGCGCGCCGATCGCGCGCTCGGTGGTGCCGCCTTTCGAGGTCACCCGTGCACGCAGCGTGGCCGGATCGGCGTCGCCGGTAGCGGCCAGCTTCACCGCGCCGGCAAAGGTCTGCAGCGCGCTCTGCCGCGCGACCTCCGCGGGCAGGCCCAGTTCGAGCGCCGCCTGTTCCAGGGCCTCGATGAAATAGAAAACATAGGCCGGCCCGCTGCCGGACACCGCCGTCACCGCGTCGAGCGCGCTTTCCTCGTCGACCCAGAAGGTGCCGCCGACGGCGGCCAGCACGCCCTCGGCATCGCTTCGCTGCTGCGCGCTGACGCCCGGCAGCGCATGCAGGCCGGTGATGCCGGCGGCGACCAAGGCGGGCGTGTTGGGCATCGCACGCACGATCGCCGCGTGGCCGCCCAGCCAGCGCGCGAGATCGCTGCCGCGGATGCCGGCGGCGATGCTGATCACCAGTTGCTCCTTCAGCGCGGGTGCTAGCGCAGCCGCAACTTCGCGCATCTGTTGCGGCTTCACCGCGAGCACGATGCAGTCCGCGCCCGCCGCCGCGGCCGCAGGATCGGCCGAGGTGCGGATGCCGAACTGCTGCTCGAGACGGGCGCGCGCCTCGGGCAGCACGTCGACGGCCTGCAGTGTCGAGGGCTGGCGACCCCGGCCGACGAGGCCGCCGATGATCGCCGCAGCCATGTTGCCGCCGCCGATGAAAAGGATGTTCATGGAAATGAAGCCTGCAGCCGGGTGCCGGAACGGGGAAATGAAAGGATCGCGGGCATTATACGGCCCGCATCCCGGATTTAGCGCGCGGGCCGGGGGCGGGCGCCGAAAATCGCGGTGCCCACGCGCACCAGCGTAGCCCCCTCGGCGATCGCCGATTCGAGGTCATCGGACATGCCCATCGACAGCGTATCGACCCCGGCATCCTCCGCCTGCAGCGGTTGCAGCAGGCTCCGCAGCAGCGCAAAACGCTCTCGCTGCAGGGCCGCGTCCGGCGTCGGTTCGGGGATCGCCATCAGGCCGCGCAGCCGCAGCCTCGGCAGCCCGCGGATGAAGGCGGCGAGGGCGCGTTCGGCACCGGGCTCGACGCCGCTCTTGCTGGCTTCGCCGCTGACATTGACCTGGATCAGCACGTTGAGCGGCGGCAGCTTCGGCGGGCGCGCGTCGTTGAGGCGCTGCGCGATCTTTTCGCGCTCGACGCTGTGCACCCACGCAAAGTGCTCGGCGATCGGCCGTGTCTTGTTGCTCTGGACCGGCCCGATGAAATGCCACTCGATGCCGCCGAGATGTGACAGTTCCGCGATTTTCGCGACGCCCTCCTGCACGAAGTTTTCGCCGAAGGCGCGCTGCCCGGCCTGCCAGGCGGCGAGCACCGCATCGCTGCCGAAGGTCTTGCTGACCGCGAGCAGCTTCACGCTGTCCGGCGCGCGATTCGCGGCGGCGGCGGCACGCGTGATGCGCCCGTGTACGGCTTGCAAGTTACCGGCGATTGTGACCATAATTTCAGCGCGCTCAGGGCCCGGTTTTCATGCGTGTCCGGCACGCGGGCGCGCGGAAGGCACCCTGCTCAGCCCACTCCCAAGGGAATTATAAATGGACATCTCCGAACTGCTGGCCTTCGTCGTCAAGAACAAAGCCTCCGACCTGCACCTGTCCGCCGGCCTGCCGCCGATGATCCGGGTGCACGGCGACGTGCGCCGCATCAACCTGCCGGCGCTGGAGCACAAGGATGTCCATGCGATGGTCTACGACATCATGAACGACGGCCAGCGCAAGTTCTACGAGGAAAACCTGGAGTGCGACTTCTCCTTCGCCATTCCCAACCTCGCGCGCTTCCGCGTCAACGCCTTCGTGCAGCACCGCGGCGCCGGCGCCGTGTTCCGGACCATCCCGTCCAAGGTGCTGAGCCTGGAAGACCTGAAGGCGCCCAAGGTGTTCGTCGAGATCGCCAACCAGCCGCGCGGCGTGGTGCTGGTGACCGGGCCCACCGGCTCGGGCAAGTCGACGACGCTGGCGGCAATGGTCAACCACATCAACGAGAACGAGCAGGGCCACATCCTGACGGTGGAAGACCCGATCGAATTCGTCCACGAATCGAAGAAATGCCTGATCAACCAGCGCGAGGTCGGCCCGCACACGCTGTCCTTCGCCAATGCGCTGCGCTCGGCGCTGCGCGAGGATCCGGACATCATCCTCGTCGGCGAGATGCGCGACCTCGAAACCATCCGCCTCGCGCTGACCGCCGCCGAAACCGGCCACCTGGTGTTCGGCACGCTGCACACCAGTTCCGCCGCCAAGACCATCGACCGGATCATCGACGTGTTCCCGGCCGAGGAAAAGGAAATGATGCGCGCGATGCTGTCGGAGTCGCTGCGCGCGGTGATCTCGCAGACGCTGCTGAAGACCAAGGACGGCAGCGGCCGCGCCGCGGCGCACGAGATCATGGTCGGCACGCCGGCGATCCGCAACCTGATCCGCGAAAACAAGGTGGCGCAGATGTATTCGGCGATCCAGACCGGCGCCCAGCTCGGCATGCAGACGCTGGACCAGAACCTGGTCGACCTGGTCAAGCGCAACATCGTCTCCGCCGAAGAGGCGCGCGGCAAGGCGATGAACAAGGACCTGTTCCGCTGACCCCGCGCTGACGCGGACACCGGGACGACAAAGGGGAGCACAGCATGGAAAGAGAACAGGCAGTCAAGTTCATGCACGACCTGCTGAAGGCGATGGTCTCGAAAAAGGCCTCGGACCTGTTCATCACCGTGGGTTTTCCGCCGGCGATCAAGCTCGACGGCAAAATGACGCCGGTGGCGAGCCAGGCGCTGACCGCACAGCACACCGCGGAACTCGCGCGCGGCATCATGAACGACAAGCAGGCCGGCGAGTTCGAGGCGACCAAGGAGTGCAACTTCGCGATCAGCCCCGGCGACATCGGACGTTTCCGCGTCAACGCCTTCATGCAGCAGGGCCGGGTCGGCATGGTGCTGCGGACCATCAACACCTCGATCCCGAAGTTCGACGACCTCAAGCTGCCGCCGGTGCTGAAGGACGTCGTGATGACCAAGCGCGGCCTGATCATCATGGTCGGCGGTACGGGCTCGGGCAAATCGACCTCGCTGGCGGCGATGATCGGCTACCGCAACGAGAACAGCTACGGCCACATCATCACCATCGAGGACCCGATCGAATACGTGCACGACCACAAGAACTGCGTGGTCACCCAGCGCGAGGTCGGCGTTGATACCGAGAACTGGCACGCCGCGCTGAAAAACACGCTGCGCCAGGCGCCGGACGTGATCCTGATCGGCGAGATCCGCGACCGCGACACGATGGACCACGCGATCGCCTTCGCCGAAACCGGACACCTCGCGATGGCGACGCTGCACGCCAACAGCGCCAACCAGGCGCTGGACCGGATCATCAACTTCTTCCCGGAAGAGCGGAAACACCAGCTGCTGATGGACCTGTCGCTGAACATCCGCGCGCTGATTTCCCAGCGCCTGATCCCGAAGAAGGACGGCAAGGGCCGTGCCGCGGCGGTGGAGATCCTGCTCAATTCGCCGCTGATCGCCGACATGATCTTCAAGGGCGAGGTGCACGAGATCAAGAGCATCATGGCCAAATCCCGCGAACTGGGCATGCAGACCTTCGACCAGCACCTGTTCGACCTCTACGAGGCCGGCGAGATCAGCTACGAGGACGCGCTGCGCAACGCCGACTCGATGAACGAGCTGCGGCTGATGATCAAGCTGAACAGCAAGGATGCCAAGGACAAGGACGTCATGACCGGCATCGAGCACCTGAACCTTGTCTGAGCGCAGCCCCGTCCCGCGGACACGCCGGCCCCCGGGCCGGCGTTTTTGTTGATGGATGCCCTTCCCTTCGGCCTCGCCACCTGGGCGGCCTGCGCCGTCATCGTCGGTGCAGCCTACGTGATCTTCGGCATCACCGCCTTCGGCGCGGCGATGTTCACGGTGCCGGCGCTGTCGTACTTCTTCCCGCTCGACTACGTGCTGCCGATGTGCGTGATCCTCGACGTCTCGGCGGCCTTCGCGCTCGGCTCGCGGTTTTCAAGGGACGCCGACCTGGGTGAACTGAAATGGATGGCGCCGTTCTCGCTGGCCGGTGCGGTCGCCGGCGTCACCGCGCTGGTGACCCTGCCGCAGCAGGCGACGATTGCCGCCTTCGGTGTTTTCCTGTTCGTCTACGGCCTCTACTCGATGCTGTCCGTCGCGCCGCAGGTGGGCATCGCGCGCCATCCCTGGGCGGTCATTTCAGGTTTCTGCGGCGGCGCCGCCGGCACATTGTTCGGCGTCGGCGCGCCGCCCTATGCGATCTACCTGTCGCGCCGCCTGCCCGACAAGGCGGTGCTGCGCGCGACGCTGTCGAACATGGTGTTGCTGTCGACCTCGATCCGCGCGCTGGTTTTCCTGATCGGCGGCCTGATGCTGTGGGACCGCATTCTCGGCGCGCTGCTGCTCTTGCCCTTCGCGCTCGGCGGCATCTGGGCCGGCCACCGCATCCAGCTGAAGGCCTCGCGCGAGACGCTGTTGAAGGTGATCGGCGTGCTGCTGCTGCTGATCGGGACATCGCTGATTTTGCGTGTCCTGCGCGGCTAATCCGGGCGGGCTGATGTTTCCTTGCGGTGGCTTCCGGCGACGATCTCGTACTTGAACAAGCGGCATTCCAGTGCCCCGTTGAACAGCGGCGTGCGCCGCGAAGGCTGCAGCCGCATCAGTTTCGCGATGCGCAGGTCGGCGGTGAGGATGAACGCGGTCCAGCCGGCGTAGCGCTGCTTCAGGATGTCGCCGAGTTTGGGGTACCAGGCGGCGAGGTCGTCGAGTTCTTCGAGGCGCACGCCGTAGGGCGGGTTGGTGACCAGGATGCCGGTCGGTGTCGGCGGCTTCGAATCCTCGAAGCTGCATTGCTTCAATTCGATCTGCGATTCCAGTTCCAGTGCGGCGACATTCTTGCGTGCCAGCGCGATCGCGTCGCCACTGCGGTCGTATCCATAAATACTTGATTTTATTGATATTTTTTCATTTTTCCCGGCAGTGGCCTTGAGCGCTTCCCAGGCCGCCACATCGAAGTTGCGCAGTTTCTCGAAACCGAAATGCCGCTTCAGTCCCGGCGCGCGGTTCAGCGCCATCAGCGCGGCTTCGATCAGGAAGGTGCCGCTGCCGCACATCGGATCGAGCAGCGGCTGCTCCGGCGTCCAGCCGGCGAGCCTGAGGATGCCGGCGGCAAGGTTCTCGCGCAGCGGCGCTTCGCCGGCTGCCGAGCGCCAGCCGCGCTTGAACAGCGCCTCGCCCGAGGTGTCGAGGTAGAACACGGCCTCGTCGCGGGTCAGGAACACCTGGATGCGCACATCGGGATTGCGGGTGTCGACGTCGGGGCGACTGCCTTCGGTTTCGCGCAGCACGTCGCACACCGCGTCCTTCACGCGCAGCGTGACGATGTCTATGCTCTGCAGCGGACTTTTGATCGCCGAAGTGTCGACGCGGATGGTCTGCTTCGGGCCGAACCACTGCGCCCAGCGGATTTTTTTTGACGCGGCGAAAATGTCGTTCTCGCTGCGATAATGGCAGTGGCCGACACGCCACAACACGCGGCTGGCGATGCGGCTTTCGAGATTGACGCGGTAGGCGAGTGTGAGAGGGCCGCGAAAACCGGTGCCGCCGTCGACCGGACGCACATCCCGTGCCCCCAGCGTTGTCAGTTCTTCACCGAGCACGCCTTCGAGGCCGCGCGGGCAGGTCGCGAAAAACTGTTCCATGTCAGCGCGACCCCGGCCGCAGCTCGACATAGACCTCGAAGCGCACCCGTTGCCAGGGATTACGCGCTTCCGTCAGCCGTACAACGCGCGCTTTCACCGGCGCGCCGAGATCCATCTGGCGCGCGACGTCGGCGTTTTCACGGCGCGGCAGGTAACCGAGCATTTCACCGCGCCATTCGATGCGCACTGCATTGGCGTCGTGCGGGTTCCGCGGTTCGCGCACCAGCCGCAGCGGGTCGCCGACACGCATCATGTCCCACAGCGCCTTGCCTTCGTAGTACTGGAAACCCGCCAGCGGCGATTCCTGGACGATGATGCGTGCTTCGGCCGCGGCGGCGGGCGCGGCCAGCGCCGCCAGCAGCGCGAGAACGGGAAGGTGAAAGGGAAAGGTCAGGGTCATGCCGCTTAAAACGGCTTGACGACGACGAGGATGACCGTGGCGAGCAGGATCAGCACCGGGACTTCGTTGAACCAGCGGTACCAGACGTGCGAGCGGGTGTTGCGGCCCTGCTCAAACTTGCGCAGCAGGCGGCCGCAGGCGTGGTGGTAGCCCACCAGCAGGACCACCAGCGCGAGTTTGGCGTGCAGCCAGCCGCCGCCGATCATGCCGAGTTTCGCGTAGATCCCCCACAGCCAGAGCCCGAAGGCCAGCGCAGGGATCGCGAGCAGGGTCATGAAGCGATAGAGCTTGCGCGCCATCAGCAGCAGCCGCGCGCGCGCCACGTCGTTCTCTTCCAGCGCCAGGTTGACGAAAATGCGCGGCAGGTAGAACAGCCCGGCGAACCAGGCGATCACGAACAGCAGGTGGAGGGATTTGATCCAGAGCATGGCGGGATGTTACTTCAGCAGCCGGCGCCGGGTCAGTGCCAGCGCGATGTGGAAACCCGCGACCGCGTAGGCCGCGAGCACGGCGATGTGCAGCAGCCAGGGGGCGGGGATTTCACCGGCAACCAGCGGCCGGGCAAGGGCGACCGCGTGGGTCAGCGGCAGCAGCCAGGCCGCGGTCTGGGCGGCGGCGGGCAGCTGGTCGAGCGGGAAAAACACGCCGCACAGCAGCATCATCGGCGTCACGCAGAGCGTGAAGTAGTACATGAAGAAATCGTAGCTCGGCGACAGCGCGGTCATGATCAGGCCCAGTGCGGCGAAGGCGAGTCCAGTGAGCAGGATCAGCGGCAGCACCGCCAGCGCCAGCGGCGAGGGCACCAGTCCGAGCACGGCGGCGACGATCAGCACCGCGCTGCCGGAGAGGAAACTCTTGCTCGCCGCCCACACCAGTTCGCCGAGCACGACGTCGTCCAGCGTCAGCGGCGCGTTGAGGATGGCCTCCCAGGTTTTCTGCACATGCATCCGGGAGAAGGCCGAGTACATGGCCTCGAAGGAGGCGCTCATCATCGTGCTCGAGCAGATGATGCCGGCGGCAAGAAAACCGATGTATGACATGCCGCCGACATCCTCCAGCATGCGGCCGAGGCCGTAGCCGAGGCCGAACATGTAGAGCAGCGGGTCGGCGAGGTTGCCGAGCATCGAGGGGATGGCCAGTTTGCGCCAGACCAGCAGGTTGCGCCGCCAGACATGGACGAAACGCAGGCTGAAACGCGGCAGGGCCCAGTGGTTTTTCGGGGTCATGTCAGTCGCGCAGTTCGCGGCCGGTGAGTTTCAGGAACACGTCCTCGAGGCTCGCGCGGCGGTGCAGGTAACGCAGGTCCCCGCGTTCGTCGAGGTCGGCGACCAGCGCGGCCGGATCCCGGGCATAGCAGAATATGGTTTCGCCGGTGGATTCGCAGCGTTCCGCCAGCACGCGCCCGCGCAGTTCGGCCCAGTCCGGCGCGGTTTCCCCGAATACCTCGACCACATGCGGCTCGACATGCTGCGCGATCAGCGCCTGGGGTTCGCCTTGGGCGATGATGCGGCCGTGGTCCATGATCGCGACGCGGCCGCACAGCCGTTCCGCCTCCTCCATGAAATGGGTGGTCAGCAGCAGCGTCTTGCCCTGCTTCAGCAGATTGCGCAGGCGGTCCCAGATCACATGGCGCGCCTGCGGGTCGAGGCCGGTGGTCGGCTCGTCGAGGAACACCAGCTCCGGATCGTTGACCAGCGCGCGCGCCAGCGTCAGCCGCCGCTTCATGCCGCCGGAGAGCGTCTGGATGCGCGTGTCGGCGCGGCTGGCCAGTCCGGCAAATTCCAGCAGGTCGGGAATGCGCGCGCGCAGCGTGGCATCGGGAACGTCGAAGTAACGGCCGAAGATCAGCAGGTTCTCGCGGATCGTGAAGTCGGGATCGAGGTTGTCGAACTGCGGCACCACGCCGATGCGCAGCCGCGCCTCGCGCGCCATCCGCGGCACCGGCTGCCCGAGCAGGCTGATGTCGCCGCCGTCGGGATCGGTCAGGCCGAGGCACAGCCGCAGCGTGGTGGTCTTGCCGGCGCCGTTGGGGCCGAGCAGGCCGAAACATTCGCCCGGACGCAGACGGAGGTCGAGCCCGCAGACGACTTCGTTGTCGCCATAGGATTTGCGCAGCCCGGTGGCTGCCAGCGGCACGGCGGCGTTCATGCGCAGTGGCGCTGCACGATCTGCGACAGCAGGTGCAGCCGGCCGTGGAAAAAATGTTCGCCGCCGGGCACCACGACGATCGGCAGCTGCTGCGGCCTTGCCCAGTCGAGCACCGCAGCCAGAGGCACCACGTCATCGACTTCGCCGTGGATCACCAGCGTGTCCGCCGGCACGGTGGCGGCCGGGAAACGGTTGACCGCGGGGCCGACCAGCACCAGCTTTTCGGGCGCCAGGGTCTGCGCGACGCGGGTCTGCACGAAGGCGCCGAAGGAGAAGCCGGCCAGCAGCAGCGGCAGTTCGCCGAAACGCGCCTGCGCGTAACGCGCGACCGCAAGGATGTCTTCGGTTTCGCCATTGCCCTGGTCGAAGCCGCCGGCACTGGCGCCGACGCCGCGGAAATTGGGGCGCAGGACGACATAGCCGAGGCCAAACAGCGTTTTTGCCAGCGTGGTGACGACCTTGTTGTCCTTGGTGCCGCCCTGCACCGGGTTGGGATGCGCGATCAGCGCGAGGCCGCGCCGCGGTTCACCCGGATCATTGAGGTCGGTTTCAAGTGCGCCGGCCGTGCCTTCGACGGTGAGCCGTTCGAGCGTGGACGGATGCATGGGGCGCAGTTCGGTGTTGGGCATGGTGCGGCGGCGGCGCGGACGGAGCCGCGCCGCGCGGGGTTCAGATTTTCAGGCGTTCGACGACGCGGCCGTGCTGCAGGTGTTCGCTGATGATTTCGTCGATGTCCTCGCGGTCGACATAGGTGTACCAGACCGCTTCGGGATACACCACCAGCACCGGGCCTTCGTCGCAGCGGTCGAGGCAGCCGGCCTGGTTGATGCGCGTCTTTCCCGGACCGGAGAGCTTCAGCTCCTTGACCTTCTTCTTGGCGTAGTCGCGCAGGTCCTGCGCGCCGTGATCGGCGCAGCAGCGCGCGCCGTTGTCGCGCTGGTTGCAGCAGAAGAAGACATGGTGCTTGTAGTGGCTCATGGTCGGGAGGCGCCCTGCGACGGGAGAGGCGGATTATAACCGGGGCAACCGGCGCAATCCCGCGTCAGCGGCGCGAGTATTTGCGCGCATTGCCGCGCGCCAGAGCCACCGGGTACTTGCGCGCGTTGATCGCCAGCTTGCGCTGCGCCGCGCGCGGCAGATCGACATCGAGCACGTCGGCGAGGCGCAGCAGGTAGAGCAGCACATCGGCCATTTCCTCCTCGACCGCGCGGCGGTCCTTTGCCGCCAGCCGCGCGCTCTGCTCCGGCGTCAGCCACTGGAAACATTCGAGCAGTTCGGCGGCCTCGACGCTCAGGGCCATCGCCAGGTTCTTCGGCGTGTGGAACTGGCCCCAGTCGCGTGCTTCCGCGAAGCGGCGCTGCTGCAGGCGCAGGCCGTCCAGCGAGGGGGATGGCGCAGGGGCGGTTTTTCGGGTCATCGGGTCATCCGGTCAGGAACGGTAATGCGCAGTGTCGCGCAGGGGAAGGCTCAACAGCGCGCAAAGCATCGCGAGGAAGGGCCAGAGATCGGACAGCGCGCGGGTCATGCTGGCAAAGCTGAGAATGTGGCTGGAGCGGCCGAGGAGCAGGTGTGTGGGTGCCGGCCGGTAGGGGTTTTCGGGGATGCCGTTGAGCAGGGCGACCGCCCCCGCCAGTGCCAGCAGCGCGAAGGCCATGCGCCCGCGCGGCGGCAGGTGGACCAGGATCAGCAGTGCCGCGATGCCGGCGGCGAGGCCGAGCATGACACCGGGCGTCAGCCAACTCCAGGGATTGGCGGCCTGCAGCACCAGCATTGCGGCGGCGGCCTTCAGCACGCAGGCGCAGGCGAGCAGCAGCGCCAGTGCCCGCCAGTAACCCGGCCCGGGGTCGTGGGTGACGCCGGCCAGCAGCAGGCCGAGTCCGGCGACGTTGAGCGCAACCACGCCGGCTTCGGCCGCGAGATAGCTGTCCGGGGCAAACACGAACAGCACCGGCAGGCTGAAGATGCCGCGCAGGTCGCCGTTGCCGAAGGCCACGGCCGGCGTGTGCCATTGCGCGAGCAGCCACAGCCCCGCCAGCACCAGTACGGCGTCGCCGCGCAGGCCGGCGACAAACCACCGGTTGCGCAGCCTCGCCAGTTCGCGGCCCGGCCACTGTTCCTGCGAAAACAGCGGCGCGATCAGCGCGCCGGCCGTGGCGCCGGCGGCGTTCACCAGCAGGTCGACGTTCGACGCGATGCGCGAGGGCAGGTATTGCTGCACCGTTTCCATGGCGCCGCTGAGCAGCGTGCAGGCGATTGCGGACAGTGCAACCGCGGCGGGCGCGCTCCACCGCGCGCGCAATGACAGCGCGATCAGGAAGCCCAGCGGCACATAGGCGGCGAAGTTGAACAGCACGTCCTCGACGGTGATCCAGCGCGGCCAGGGTTCGTACAGGAAAATGCCGGACCCGGCGGGGATCGCGCTCCAGCCGCCGAAGGGCTGCAGGCTGGCATAGACGATGACCAGACTGTAAGCTAGCGCCGCCGTGCCAGCGAGGCTGGGGCCGCGTCTTGCGGACGGCGATTGGGATTCCAGCAGCATCGATGAAATTCTACGACATCTTCAACGGCGACGCCGACGGCATCTGCGCCCTGCACCAGCTGCGGCTGGTCGAGCCGCAGGCGTCGGAACTGGTCACCGGCGTCAAGCGCGACACGGCGCTGGTGGACCGCGTCGCAACGACCGCAGCCGCCGGCGACTGCCTGACAGTGCTCGACGTTTCACTGCGCAGCAATGCCCGCGCGGTGGAGCGCGCGCTGCTCAATGGCGCCCGCGTGCGTTATTTCGATCATCATGCCGCCGGCGAGATTCCGCGGCATCCGCAGTTCGAGGCGCATATCGACACCGCGCCGGATGTCTGCACCAGCCTGCTGGTCGATCGCCATCTCGACGGCAAACACCGGCTGTGGGCGGTGGTCGCGGCCTTCGGCGACAACCTGGTCGAATCCGCGCTGCGTGCCGCGCAGCCGCTGCAACTGGACCGCACCGAACTCGCGCGCCTGCATGAACTCGGCGAGGCGATCAATTACAACGCCTACGGCGAAACGGTCGATGACCTGCATTACCATCCGGCGGATCTTTACCGCGCGATCGCGCCCTATGCCGATCCGCGGCATTTCATGTTTGATGAGCCGGTGTTCGAGGTGTTGAAGCAGGCCGGCGCGGAGGACTTGTTCCGCGCGGAGGAACTGCAGCCGGAGTCCGCGGACGAGGCCGTGGCGCTCTACATCCTGCCGGATGCGGCCTGGAGCCGGCGCGTCAACGGCGTGTTCGGCAACCGGCTGGCGCAGTCCGCGCCGCAACGCGCGCATGCGGTGCTGGTGGCGAAGGCGGACGGCGCCTATGCGGTCAGCGTGCGCGCGCCGCGCAATCGTCCGCAGGGTGCCGACCGCCTGTGCCTGGAATTCGCGACCGGCGGCGGGCGGCAGGCGGCGGCAGGCATCAATCACCTGCCGGCGGAGCAGCTGCCGAAGTTCATCGACGCCTTCCGCGCAGCCTACAAATAATTCAATAAAAACAAATACTTAAGAAGTATCCCGGGCGCCGTTGTCGAGAAGGTCGAGTTCGATCAGTGCAAAGGCGGCGATCCACAGCAGCGCGTCGTAGGCATCGAGCCACTCGCCGCGCAGCAGCCAGGCCAGCGCCACCGCGACGAGGGCCGCATACAGCGTGAAGGCGGCGCCGGTCACCCGCCGGCGATGGCGCGCCGCGGTCGCCGGCAGCCGCACTTCCAGCTCCAGCACGATGACGACGCCGATCCACAGCAGCGCGTTGGCCGCGTCCAGCCATTCGCCCTCAAGCACATAGCTTGCAGCGGCGACGGCCACCGCAGCCGCGGCGAGCAGGCGCAGCAGGTCCAGCGTTGCGGCGACGCGGGGACGTCGGCTCCACTGCGGGCGGCGGGTTTCGAGTTCGAACAGGGCCAGCAGCAGGTACCAGGCGAAGGCGTCGAGCCCCTCGGAGAAGCGGCCGGTCGTGGCATACACCGCAGCGTTGACGGCCAGCAGCAGGAACAGCAGCGGGCGTAGATGGCGCAGCCGGCCGGACATCCGCTGCGCGGGGATGTTCAGCGGGCGTGCCGCAGCTTGGGCGCGCCGATCCACTGCGGCAGCAGCGAGCCGATGACCATCGCCGCCGCGCTGGCGAGCACGCCGGCGAGCTGCGGCGGCACCAGCGCATCGGGCATCAGGAACTCCAGCGAAATCCAGACGAAGAAGCCGGCCAGGATCGCGGCCAGCGCGCCCTGGGTCGTGGCGCGGCGCCAGTAGAGGCCGCAGACCAGCGGCACGAAGGCGGAGACCAGCGTGACCTTGTAGGCGCCGACGACCATCTGGTAGATCGTGGCCTCGGTGTTCAGCGAGAACAGCGTCACGATCACCGCGAAGCAGGCCACCACCACGCGCATGTTGCGCAGCATTTCGCGGTCGGTGAAATCCTTCTGCAGGATGTGCTTGAGGATGTTCTCGGTGAAGGTGACCGAGGGCGCCAGCAGCGTGCCGCTGGCGGTGCTCATCACCGCCGACAGCAGCGCGCCGAAGAAGACGATCTGCGCCAGCAGCGGCGTTTCCTGCAGGATCAGCGTCGGCAGGATCAGCTGGTGGTCCTGCGCCATCAGCGTGTCGACCATCTTCGGGTCGATCAGGTAGGCGGAGTAGGCGAGGAAAATCGGCACGAAGGCGAACAGGAAGTACAGCGAGCCGCCGAGCACCGAGCCGTAAACGGCGATTTTCTCGGTGCGCGAGGAATTGATGCGCTGGAACACGTCCTGCTGCGGGATCGAGCCGAACATCATCGTGATCGCGGCGGCGATGAAAGCGAGCACGTCGCGGGTCTCCGGTTTCGGCCAGAATTCGAACTTGCCGGCGGCCTCGGCATGGGCCACCACGCTGGTGACGCCGCCCGCCTTGTCGGCGACGATCCAGGCGATGTAGAACAGGCCGATGACGATGACCACCATCTGCACGAAGTTGGTCCAGGCCACCGAATACATGCCGCCCCACAGCGTGTAGACGACCACCACCGAGGCGCCGATGATGATGCCGGCCTGCATCGACACCGCGCCGGCGGTCACGACGTTGAACACCAGGCCGATGACCACGATCTGCGCCGACAGCCAGCCGAGGTAGGAAATCACGATGGCCACGCTGACCAGCACTTCGGCGACCGCGTTGTAGCGCACGCGGTAATAGTCGCCGATGGTCAGCAGGTTCATCCGGTAGAGCTTCGCCGCGAAAAACAGGCCGACGAAGATCAGGCAGAGGCTGGAGCCGAAGGGGTCGGAGACGATGCCGCCCAGCCCGTCCTTGATGAAGGTCGACGAGATGCCGAGCACGGTTTCGGAGCCGAACCAGGTGGCGAAGACCGTCGCCGTGACGACATAGAAGGGCAGCGAGCGGCCGGCCTCGATGAAGTCCTTGGCCGTGTGCACGCGGGTCGCGGCGATGATGCCGATGGCGATGGACGCCAGCAGGTATATGACGACGAATGTCAGCAGCATCGCGGGGCTCCCTTTTGGGGGCGCATTATAGCGGCCGGCCGCGCCTTTATGGCAGCAGCTGCAGCAGGATCAGCGCTGCCAGCAGCGCGGCGATTGTCGCCAGCAGCCAGCTGTTGCGGCGCTGCTGGCGCAGCAGGGCCTGGGCCTGCTCGCGCAAGGCGGCGTCGCGGTCGTGCGCCAGGAATTGCTGCAGCAGCCGCGGCAGCTGCGGCAGCAGCTCGCTCCAGAACGGCAGCTCGTCGCCGAGGCGGCGGACCAGGCCGCGCCAGCCGACCTGTTCCGACATCCAGCGCTCGAGGTACGGCTTGGCGGTGCTCCAGAGATCGAGGTCGGGATCGAGCTCGCGGCCCAGGCCTTCGATGTTGAGCAGGGTTTTCTGCAGCAGTACGAGTTGCGGCTGGATTTCGATGTTGAAGCGGCGCGAGGTCTGGAACAGGCGCAGCAAAACGCGCCCGAAGGAGATTTCCTTCAGCGGCTTGTCGAAAATCGGTTCGCAGACGGCGCGGATCGCGGTTTCGAATTCCTCGACACGGGTGCCCGGCGGCGCCCAGCCCGATTCGACATGGGCCTCGGCGACGCGGCGGTAATCGCGGCGGAAGAAGGCGATGAAATTGCAGGCCAGATAATGCTTGTCGACCTCGGTCAGCGTGCCCATGATGCCGAAATCGAGCGCGACGTACTGGCCTTCCGGGGTGACGAGGATGTTGCCGGGGTGCATGTCGGCATGGAAAAAACCGTCGCGGAAGACCTGGGTGAAGAAGATCTCGACTCCGGCGCGCGCGAGTTTCGGGATGTCGACGCCCTGCGCGTGCAACTCGTCCACCGCCGACACCGGTGTGCCCTGCATGCGCTGCATCACCATCACCTGCGTCGAACACCAGTCCCAGTAGACCTCCGGCACCGCCAGCAGCGGCGACCCGGCGAAGTTGCGCCGCAGCTGGTTGGCATTCGCCGCCTCGCGCATCAGGTCGAGCTCATCCTCGAGGTGGCGCGCGAATTCGGCGACGACCTCGCGCGGCTTCAGGCGCTTGCCGTCGGCCCACAGCAGTTCGAGCAGTTGCGCGCCAGCGTCCATCAGCGCGACATCCTTGGCGATGACTGCGGCGATGCCGGGGCGCAGCACCTTGACCGCGGCCTCGCGGCCATCGGGCAGGGTCGCGAAATGCACCTGGGCGACCGAGGCGCTGGCCACCGGCTCGCGTTCGAAACGGGCGAACACCTCGGTGACCGGTTTGCCGTAGGTTTCGTGGAGGATCCGTTCCGCCTGTTCGGCCGGGAAGGGCGGCACCCGGTCCTGCAGCCGCGCCAGCTCGTCGGCGATGTCCTGCGGCATCAGGTCGCGACGCGTCGACAGCACCTGGCCGAACTTGACGAAGATGGGGCCCAGCGTCTCCAGCGCGCGGCGCAGCCGCACGGCGCGCGGGGCGGACAGGTCGCGCCAGAACAGCAGGCCGCCGACGGCGGCGCGCAGCACGCGCACGCGTTCATGGCCGAGCAGGAATTCGTCGAGCCCGAAACGCAGGGCGACGCGCAGGATTTTCAGCAGGCGGAGGAGGCGCACCCGCGCATTTTAACCGGCCGCCGGGGGCCGGAGCCGCCGCGGTTCAGCGGCGGTCGAGCCGGTTGATGCGTTTTTCGAGCCGCGCAAGGTCGTCGCGCAGGCGGTCGACCTCGGCCGTGAAGCGGGCGACATCGTCCTTTGCGGCAATCAGCGGCTGCTCCTCGGTCCAGTATTCGGCGAAGGAGCGCGCGAGGTTGTCGCCGCCGGATCCCGCCCAGCGCTGCAATGTCCGGCCTGATTCGGCGATGCGGTGGGCCGCGACATCGCCGACCACTTTCGACAGGTCTTCCTCGGCATCCCAGCGCAGGTGGCGCCACAGCTGGTGGATGGTCGCGGCGAGCGCGGTGTCGCCCTCGCTCCGCACATCGCGCCAGACGCTGTCGTCGCGCGCGGCGACGCGCAACATCAGACCCGGCGTCAGTGTCAGCGTCAGCGCGGGCAGGGACGCTGCAGGGGCCGGGGCCACTTCGCCGCTGTCGCGGATTTCAAGGCGGGTTTCGAAGGGCAGGCAGCGGAAGACGACGGTCTTGCCGGCATGGATCTGCAGCGCTTCACGCGCCCAGGCATTGGCGCGCAACAGATGGTTCAGTGGTGCGACGGCGAAGGCGTCGAACATGAAAAACGGGGAGGGGCGGCGTTTGGCCGCCCCCCGGGCTCAGGCCTGCTGGATGCCCGAGACCAGCCAGCCGGAGTTGCCGCGCAGCGGTTTTTCCAGGTGCCAGATTTCGGCGAAGGACTGCGGTTCGCCGCTGCCCTCGCGGATCAGGCCCGAGAAACGCACGCTGACCACGTAGAGCAGGCCTTCGGTGACGACGTCGAGCACCTCGGATTCCAGGGTCACCACGTCGGTCTTGCCGGAGGACTCACCGTCGGCCTGCCACTGTGCGCGGATGTCCTCGAGCAGGTCCGGTGTCAGGAAGTCGGCCAGTGCCGCAGCGTCACGGGCATCGTGCGCCTCCTGCAGGCGCACGAAATTGAGCCGGGCGTGGCGCAGGAATTCGCTTGCATTGAAGTCGGCGGGCCAGCGACCGCCCGTGGTGGCCGCCGCAGCCGGTGAATGAGCGGCCGCACCGCTGCCGCCGGCGGTGCCCAGGGCTTGAGGTCCGCTGCCGGCGTACTGCATCGGCGCCGTGGCGGTTCTACCGCGCAGCATGCGGAAGGCCATCACGGCGATGCCGGCGATCGCGGCGAGCAGCAGCAGGCCGGCGAGCGCGCCGGCGATGCCGTTGTTCAGGAACAGGGCCATCAGACCGGCGCCGAGCGCGAGACCGGCGAGCGGGCCCATCCATTTGTTGCCGGCGGCCGCGGCGGGCTGCTGCGCCGGCGTACCGGACTGCTGGGCTTGTTGCGCTTGCTGCTGTTGTTGCTGTTGCGCCGGGGCCTTGGGCTGCTGCTGGACATTGCGCTGCATGCCGAGGTTGCGGCCACCGCCGAGGCGCTTGGCTTCGACGTCGACAGCGATCAGCGCCATGCCGCAGGCGGCAATCATGGCCATCAGGAAGGATTTCATGGAAGGTCTCCGCTTCAGGTTATACCGGCCCATTATAGCGATCACCCGCGGGTCCGGCATTAATAAGAATAATGAATGAAATCAGTGCACTGCAATGGATGCGGCGGCTCAGAAACGGAAGCCGCGATGCAGCGCGACCACTCCCGCCGCGAGGTTGAAATACTCGACCCGTTCGAGTCCGGCATCGAGCATCATCTGCTTCAGCGTGTCCTGGTCGGGATGCATGCGGATCGATTCGGCGAGGTAGCGGTAGCTGTCGGCATCGTTGGTCACCAGCTTGCCCATGCGCGGCAGCACCTGGAAGGAATAGGCGTCGTAGAGCGGCGCCAGCGGCTGCCAGACCCGCGAAAACTCCAGCACCAGCAGGCGGCCGCCCGGTCGCAGCACGCGCTGCATTTCGGTGATCGCGACATCCTTGTGCGTCATGTTGCGCAGGCCGAAGGCGACGCAGACGCAGTCGAAGTGGGCGTCGGGGAAGGGCAGTTTTTCGGCATCACACTGCACGGCGGGTACGACCAGGCCTTCATCCATCAGGCGGTCGCGTCCGCAGCGCAGCATCGGGCCGTTGATGTCAGTGAGCACCACGGAGCCGCGCGGGCCGACGCGCTGCGCGAACAGCCGCGTCAGGTCGCCGGTGCCGCCGGCGACATCGAGCACGCGTTCCCCGGGCCGGGTCAGGCTCTGCTCGACGGCGAAACGTTTCCACAGCCGGTGCAGGCCCGCCGACATCAGGTCGTTCATCAGGTCGTAGCGCGATGCAACCGAGTCGAAAACCTCGGCGACCTTGCGCGCCTTCTCGTCCTCGGCGACCTTGCTGAATCCAAAGTCTGTGGTTTTCATTGGATAACGGTGAGCGGTGAGCGGTGAGTGGTGAGTTAGAAAAGTATCAAGTATCGCGATTCCAGGTTCACCAGCCGTTGTTTTTACTGCTTACTGCTTACTGCTTACTCCACACCCTTCACGCCTTTTCCCTGGAAGCCCCCGCCTCCTGCAGGCGCTTCAGGTAATCCTGCCACATGGCGTCCTGGTTCATGCCGTAATCGTAAAGCAGGTCCCAGGAATAGATGCCGGTGTCGTGGCCGTCGGAGAAACGCAGCTGTATCGCGTACTGCCCGACCGGTTCGATCGCGGTGATCGTGACGTCCTTTTTTCCGGTCTGCAGGGTTTCCTGGCCCGGTCCGTGGCCGCGGACTTCGGCCGAGGGCGAGAACACGCGCAGGAATTCGCAGGGCAGGCGGAAGGATTTGCCGTCGGCAAAGGCGATTTCCAGCGCGCGCGTGGCCTGGTGCAGGGTGATTTCGGTGGGTTGGGGCACGTTTTTGTTAAGTCCGGCCATGGCGGTCCGCGGGATGTCGGGATTCGGGACGCGCATCATAACCGGTCCCGCGAACGCGGGAAAAGCCGCCGTCGCGGCAAGGGTTTGCGCTGTTCCCGCGGCAAGCTGTCATGCGGCTGTAACAACGGAGTCATAATATCCGGGTCTGTCCAATCTGCCCGGAGTTTCCATGGCGGCAACAATACTCGTGGTCGAAGACGAGCCGGCAATCCAGGAACTGGTGGCCTGCAACCTGGAACTGGCCGGGCACCGCACGCTGCGGGCCGAATCGGCCGAGCAGGCGATGGGCATGGTGCGGGACGAACTGCCGGACCTGATCGTGCTCGACTGGATGCTGCCCGGCATCAACGGCGTTGAATTTGCGCGCCGCCTGCGCGGCGACAAGCGCACCCAGGGTGTGCCGCTGATCATGCTGACCGCGCGCGCCGAGGAACAGGACAAGCTGGCGGGGCTGGAAACCGGCGCCGATGACTACATCACCAAGCCGTTTTCACCGCGGGAACTCAATGCGCGGGTCAAGGCAGTGCTGCGGCGGCGCTCGCCGCAGGCCACGGACGACGTCATCGAGGTCGCCGGCCTGCGCCTCGATCCCGCGAGCCACCGCGTGACCGGCAATGGCGCGCCGCTGCAGCTCGGCCCCACCGAGTTCCGGCTGCTGCATTTTTTCATGACCCATCCCGAGCGCGTCTACACGCGGGTGCAGCTGCTCGACCATGTCTGGGGCGATCACGTGTTTGTCGAGGAACGCACGGTCGATGTGCACATCCGGCGCCTGCGCAAGGCGCTCGAGCCCGGCGGCCACGACAGCCTGGTGCAGACCGTGCGCAGTTCGGGATACCGCTTCTCGGTGAATTGAGCGGGCGCATCGGGCCCGGCGTCCGCGTGAGATAATCGGCGCGGGAAATGGTGCCGGGAAAAGGTGCAGGCTTGAACACGATCTGGCTCGGTTTCATGTGGCGCCTCGCGGCGGTGGCCTGTGCCGCGCTGCTGGCCTGGCTGATCGCCGGCGCGGAACAGGCGCTGGGCTTCGCGGCGCTGCTGCTGCTGTTGCTGCTGCTGCACCACGTGCGCAACCTTGCCCGCTTGTCGAGCTGGCTGGCCGATCCGCGCCCCGAGGCGCTGCCCGACAGCTCGGGACCCTGGGAGGACGTGTTCGCGGCCTTCTACCACCTGTTGCGCCGCCAGAGGCGCAGCGAATCACGGCTCACCGCGACGCTGCAGGATTTCCAGAAGGCCGGCATGGCGATGCCCGACGGCCTGGTGATCGTTGACGGCAAAAACCAGATCGAGTGGTGCAATCCCAGGGCCGAGCTGTATTTCGGCCTCGATGCAAAACGCGACATCGGCCAGCTGGTCACCCACCTCGTGCGCCAGCCGCCGTTTGTCGAGGCGCTGGATGCCGAGGGTTATGCCGAGCCGCTGACGCTGCGCAGCACCCGCGGCGGCGACCTGATCCTGTCGGTGCTGATCGTGCCCTACGAAGCCAACCGCAAGCTGATCATCAGCCGCGACGTCACCGACCGCGAGCGCGTGGAGACCATGCGCCGCGACTTCGTCGCCAACGTGTCGCACGAACTGCGCACGCCGCTGACGGTGATCGGCGGTTTTCTCGAAACCATCGCCGACATGGAGACCCCGAACCCGGAGCTGATCCGGCGCTCGGTGCCGATGATGAGCGAACAGGCGAAACGCATGCAGACCCTGGTCGAGGATCTGCTGACGCTGTCGCGCCTCGAGTCCGCGGGCAATCCGGCACGGGAGGAACCGGTGAACGTGCCCGACATTGCGCGGGCGCTGTATCACGACGCGCTGGCGCTGTCCGGCGGGCGCCACAAGGTGACCCTGCTGCTGGAAAGCGATGCCTGGGTCAGCGGCGCGGAGGACGAGCTGCGCAGCGCCTTCGGCAATCTCGTCAGCAATGCGATCCGTTACACGCCCGCCGGTGGCGAGATCAGCCTGTCGTGGAAGGATGCCGGCGGCGGCGCCGTGTTCGCGGTGCGGGATACCGGCATCGGCATCGCACCCCAGCACCTGCCGCGGCTGACCGAACGTTTCTACCGGGTGGATCGCGGCCGCTCACGGGAGACCGGCGGCACCGGGCTCGGGCTGGCCATTGTCAAGCACGTGGTCAACCGTCATGCAGCGCGCTTCGACGTGTCCAGCGAGCCGGGTGCCGGCAGCTGTTTCAGCGTGGCGTTTCCGGATAGCCGGACGCTGCTGCGGCAGCCCGCTGCCGATGCCCGCAGCGCATGATATAACTATTTGATTTTATTAATATTTTTTAGGTTTTCCGCGATGGCGGCGGCAAGCCCGCGGTAATCCGCGCTGCGCCTGCCGCGGTATTCGCGCTGGCGCGTTCCCCAGACCGATTGCGGAAAATGCGGGTCGTCGGCAAACCGCGGGATCACATGCCAGTGCACATGGGCCACCATGTTGCCGAGGCTCGCGACATTGATCTTGTCCGGTTGCATCAGCGCGCGCAGGGCCTGCTCGACCGCGAACACCACGGCCATGCAATGGGCGCGGTCGGCGGCATCCAGGTCGCTCATTTCCTTCACATGCGCATTCCAGATGACGCGGCAGAATCCGGGGTAACCCGGCTCGTCGACACTGATCACGCGGCAGCGCGCGTCCTGCCACAGCAGCGGGCCGCCGGGGGTGTCGCACAGTTCGCAGCTCATGGCCGCCGCTCCGCGAACAACCATGCCGCGGCCCGGTGCACCAGGTCTGCGCCGAGTGCAGCCGCGGCTTCACGCCATGCCGGGCTCGCGGGGCACAGGGCCTCGAGCAGGCCGCGCTTGGCGGCGTGGTCCGTGCCGCCCCCGCCGAAATGGTGCCAGCGGTTTTCCTCGCGCAGCGCGCTGATCACGCGCAGGGCCGGCCAGGTGCCGATTTCCTGGAGCACGAATTCAACGCGGGCTTCGGGCAGCAGGCGCGGCAATGCGGCGCCGAGGCTGCCGCGCACCGTGTAGGCGACAGGTGCCGCGCCGCCCCCGGTCAGCGGCCGCTGCAGCGCGGCCTGCAGTGCCGCAACAGATGCCGTGCCGACGCCGGGCTCGAGGATCAGCGTGTCCTCGCCGTGGGGTCCGAGCCCGGTATGCATGTCGATGGCGAACACGCGCTCCGCCAGGCCCAGGCGCTGCCGCAGCAAGTCGATGAACAGCCGCGGTCCGGACTGCAGCTCGGCGCCGCCGTAGAATAGCCCGCGCGGATAACGATGCTGGCCGTGGGCAATCGCCTGGCGCACCGCATGCACGCCGTGGCGCAAACCCGCGGCCGCGAGGCGCAGCGCGAAGGCATCCCGCGCCGGCGGGGAGGCCGGATTGAGCAGCGGATCCAGCCGTTTGTAGAGCGGCGGCGCGCCGGTCCAGATGCCGCTGTCAAGATGGAAATTGCGGTTGAGATCGACGTTGTGTTCGTTGGCGCGGCGCAGCCAGGCCATGCCGTAGGGATTCAACACATGCAGCAGGATCAGCGCGCCGTCGGCGGGCGGCGTTGGCGGTGCAGCCAGCAGTGCGAGCTGTGCCGCCGATCCGGCAAAGGCTTCCACGCCATGCACGCCGGTGATGTGCAGCATCACGCGCCGGGGTCGTGGATTGCCGAGCCAGGCGATGTCGATGGTCAGGGATTCGTCGAGCGGGCCGCGTGCGGTCAGCGGCAGCGCATCCAGCGTTGCGCCAGCGCCACGGGCCGCTGCCCGGAAGCGGCTGCGTGCCGCCGCATAGTCCGGTGAAAAAAGCCCGGCCCCGGCAGCGTCCGCGCGGAGCGGCGCCCGCTCAAGCGGGAACGTAGCTTGCGCGCTCGAAGTTGGCGCCACTGTCGAGGAGTCCGGTGAGGCGGATTCGCTGCGGCTTGCCGTCGTTGACGTCGAGCACGCGGTTTGCTGCCCAGGTTCCGGGAACGACCAGGATCGAGGGTGGTTCGCCGCCGGGTCCGGCGGCCAGCAGCAGCGCGCGGTCATAAGCGGCCTCATTGGTGGCCTGGCGCGCTGCGACAGCGGAGGCCTTGGCACGCAACAGCCGGAAACCGAACCAGGCCGTGCCATCAACGTCCACTGACAATCTTTGCACCATCCCGATGTGTGTCTTGCCGTTGGGCGCGACCAGACCGAGCAACTGGTTGTGCGTCAGCTGGGTGGTGTTGGAGGATTTGCGGCAGAGGCCGAGAATCCCGGACGCGCTCTGGTTGGCGACAGTCCAGGTTTCCAGGGTGCGGCTGCGTACCGAGGCCTCGCCGAGGCCCGGGCCGTCGACCCGCTCGAATCCGGCCATCTCGAAACGCGCGCGCGAGGACAGTCCGGCGTCGGGTGGCGCGAAGGGCTTGCCGCTGATGTTGAAATGCATTGCAGCCAGCGTGCCCGAGACCAGCACGTTGAACGAAGCCGGCTTGCGTTCGTCGCCACGGCCGGTGCCGGGGGCAATCCAGTGCGAGTGCAGGCTGAGCATCAGCTTTTCGCAGTCCGCGCGCGGGATAAGGCCGAGGCCGAGTTTTTCCGGGGCCTGCGTTTTCAGGGCGATCGCGGTCTGGCGGAGTTTTTCGCCGACCTGCTCGAGATCGAGGTAACGCAGGTTGTCGCCCTTGAGGTTCATCAGGCGGCGCGCCCCTTCCGCCGATCCGAGATCGACCGCCAGCGTGGTGTCGCTGCTGACCGCCGGCGCTCTACGCGAAAGGTTGGCGAGTGCAACCCATTGCGCCAGCGCGCGGTCCACGGTGTTCATCTGCAGCAGTGACAGCGAATCCGGGTTGGCGCGCTGGGTCAATACGATCTGCAGGTAGGCGAGGTTGACGTTGCTGGCGCCGCTGCCTTCGCTGACCGGCTCGGAGGTGACCTCGGCGCTTTCGGCAAAGGCGTAGAGCCGGTGCAGCTGCTCCCACAGCGCAGGAGGTACCGTGTAATAGGCGCGGTTGTGCGCCGTCATTGCAAAACCGGTGCAGCGCAGCGCGCGGTAACAGATGATTTCGGCGTGCTCCGCCAGATCCGGGGCGGCTTCCGCCATATCGGCGATCAGTGATTCATAGGCGTCGGCAAAGGCACGCCACAGCGCGATGCTGCGGTCAAAAATCTCGCGGGTTTCACTGTCGAAGGGCACCGGCTTGCCCCAGTATTCGCGGCTCCGTGCATGCTGTGTCTCCAGCACGGTGTCGCGCAGGGTTTCAAGCACCCGCAGGCGTTCGCCACCGCTGATCCGCGTATCGGAGAGCAGTCGCAGCTGCGTCAGCAACTGCGCCTGGCGCTGTGCAGGATTGGCCGCCGCGAGCTGCGCAGCGAATGCGGCAGTCGATGCGGCGTCGGAGATTTTCAGCAGTCCGGGTGTTGCACTCAAGACGGTGGCCATGGCGTATCCCGCAGGTATGGGGTACGCATTATTCGGAGCAGGGAAGTGGCGGTGCAAGTGAATATCGCACATGTCGCTGATCCACGACAGATTGTGCGCGTCGATCCGTGCAAAACCGCACGAGTCACAGTAAAACCCTCTCGATGCCGCCCTGGTTGGCCTTTGCCACGTAATCCTCCATCCAGCGTGCGCCCAGCAGCTGCCGCGCCATTTCGACAACGATATAGTCCGCTTCCGTGCCGGCATCATCGCCGAAGCGCGCGAGGCCCTGCAGGCAGGACGGGCAGGAAGTCAGGATCTTCACCTTGCCATCGCCGGCATTTTCGCGCAACTTCGCCGCCCCGCGGCGCAACTCCTCTTCCTTGCGGAAACGGACCTGGGTCGAGATGTCGGGGCGTGTCACTGCCAGCGTTCCGGATTCGCCGCAGCAGCGTTCGCTGAGGGTGACCGGCGCCGCCATCAGCGTGTTGACCACTTTCATCGGCGCATGGGTTTTCATCGGCGTGTGGCAGGGGTCGTGGTACATGTAACGCGTGCCGCTGATGCCGTCGAGTTTTACGCCCTGCTCCAGCAGGTATTCGTGGATGTCGAGCAGACGGCAGCCGGGGAAAATTTTCCCGAATTCGTATTTCTGCAGCTGGTCCATGCAGGTGCCGCAGGACACGATCACGGTCTTGATGTCGAGGTAGTTCAGCGTGTGCGCGACGCGGTGGAACAGCACGCGGTTGGCGGTGGTGATGGCCTGGCCTTTCGCTTCCTCGCCGGCCGCGGTCTGCGGGTAACCGCAGCAGAGGTAGCCGGGTGGCAGCACGGTCTGCACACCGAGGTCGAAGAGCATCGCCTGGGTGGCGAGCCCGACCTGGCTGAACAGCCGTTCGGAGCCGCAGCCGGGGAAATAGAACACCGCGTCCGAATCCTCGGTGACTTTTGCCGGGTCGCGGATCACCGGCACCATGCGCGCGTCCTCGATGTCGAGCAGCGCGCGTGAGGCCTTCTTCGGCAGCTGGCCGGGCATCGGCTTGTTGATGAAGTGGATGACCTGTGTGCGTATCTGCGGCTTGCCGGTGGTGGCCGGCGGCCGGCGCGTCTGTTGCCCGGCGAGGCCCAGCGCCTTCGCCGCGCCGTAGGCGAGGCGCTGCGCCTTGAAGCCCCAATCGATCATCAGCTTGCGCGTGACGTTGATGGTGCGCGGGTCGGTGGCGTTGAGGAAAAACATCGAGGCTTTCGCGCCGGCGTTGAAGCGCTTTTTGCCGCGCTGGCGCAGGAAATTGCGCATCACCACCGACACGTCGCCAAAATCAATGTCCACCGGACAGGGGTTCAGGCACTTGTGGCACACCGTGCAGTGGTCGGCAACATCGCTGAATTCGTCGAAATGCTCCAGCGAAATGCCGCGCCGGGTCTGCTCCTCATAGAGGAAGGCCTCGATCAGCAGGCTGGTGGCGAGGATCTTGTTGCGCGGGCTGTAGAGCAGGTTGGCACGCGGCACATGGGTGGCGCAGACCGGCTTGCATTTGCCGCAGCGCAGGCAATCCTTGATCGAGTTGGCGATGGCGCCGACGTCGGAATGCTCGAGGATCAGACTTTCGGCGCCGAGCAGCGAAAAGCTCGGCGTGTAGGCATTGCCCAGATCGGCACCGGGCAGCAGCTTGCCCTTGTTGAAATGACCTTCGGGATCGACCTGCTGCTTGTAGGTGGCGAATGCGGCAATGCGTTCCGGCGGCAGGAATTCGAGCTTGGTGATGCCGATGCCGTGTTCACCCGAGATCACGCCGTCCAGCGACTCGGCCAGCCGCATGATGCGCGCGACCGCTTCGGCGGCCTCCTGCAGCATCGCGTAGTTGTCGGAGTTCACCGGAATGTTGGTGTGCACGTTGCCGTCGCCGGCGTGCATGTGCAGCGCGACGAACACGCGCCCGCGCAGGGCCTGACGGTGCGCGGCATCCACCGCCTCCATCACCTTCGCGAAGGGCCGGCCGTCGAAAAGGTCGGACAGGTGGGTGCGCACCTCCTCTTTCCAGGACACCCGGATGTCGTGGTCCTGCAGGGCGTGGAATAGCGGGGAAGACTGTGAGGCGTCAGGCGTGAGGAGCGAGGAGTAGAAGCCCGGGACATCGTCCGGGCCCTGGCGCAGGGCATCCAGCGGGGTATCGATGTGGTCGAGCAGCCATTGCCAGCGCAGCCGCGCGGCTTCGAGCAATGCCCGCGCCCTTGCCGGCCGGTCGCCGATGACCTCGGACGCGGAGACGCCGGGATCAGGATTAGCAACCGGCAGTTCGCCGGCAAGCACGGCCTCGACGGCGTCGAGGATGCGCAGCTTGTTGCGGATCGACAGCTCGATGTTGATGCGCTCGATGCCGTCGGAGTAGTCGCCGAGGCGCTCCAGCGGGATCACCACATCCTCGTTGATCTTGAAGGCATTGGTATGGCGGGCAATGGCGGCGGTGCGCGCGCGGTCAAGCCAGAAGGTCTTGCGTGCCTCGGCGGAGACGGCAATGAAGCCCTCGGCGCCGCGGGCGTTGGCGATGCGCACGACCTGCGAGGCGGCGGCGGCGACCGCATCCTCGTTCTCGCCGACGATGTCGCCGACCAGCACCATTTTCGGGCGGCCGGCGCGGCGCGACTTGGTGGCGTAGCCGACGGCCTTCACATAACGCGCATCGAGGTGTTCGAGGCCGGCGAGTATCGCGTCGGGATTGCCGTCGAGGTAGCGCTTGATCTCGACGATCGAGGGCACGGCTTCGCGCACCGGGCTGAAGAATTCCAGGCACACCGTGCGGATCGCCGGCGGCATCCGGTGCAGCACGAAGGTCGCCTCGGTAATGATGCCGTCGCAGCCTTCCTTCTGGATGCCGGGCAGCCCGCCCAGCACCTTGTCGGTGACGTCCTTGCCCAGCCCCCGTTTGCGGAAAGTGCTTCCCGGGATCTCGAGGATCTGCGGCTCACCTTCCGGAGTCCGGCCGTCGCGCGCATAACGCGTGATGCGGAAGCGCGCCAGCGGGATGTCGTGGATCTTGCCGAGGTTGTGGTCCAGCCGCTCGACCAGCATCCACTGTGCCTGCGGCGTCACCATTTTCCAGGACGCCAGGTTGTCGAGCGCGGTGCCCCAGAGCACGGCCTTCTTGCCGCCGGCGTTCATCGCCACGTTGCCGCCGATGCAGGAGGCGTCGGCCGAGGTCGGATCGCAGGCGAACACCAGTCCCGCCGCCTCGGCCACTTCCATCGCGCGGCGGGTGACCACGCCGGCGCCGCAGCGCACGACCGGCACCGCCCTGGCGACGCCGGGCAGTGTCAGATGCTCGATCGCCGGCAACGCATCGAGTTTTTCGGTATTGATCACCGCCGACAGCCGCGTCAGCGGAATTGCGCCGCCGGTGTAGCCGGTGCCGCCGCCGCGCGGAATGATGGTCAGGCCGAGTTCGATGCAGGCGCGCACGATGTCGGCGACTTCGTCCTCGTTGTCGGGGTTGATCACGACAAAGGGGTACTCGACCCGCCAGTCGGTGGCATCGGTGACGTGGGACACGCGGGCGAGGCCGTCGAACTGGATGTTGTCGCGGCGGGTGGCGCGGGACAGCCGGGCGAGCACGCGCCGGCGCAATGCCAGTGTTTCCTCGAACTCCGCTTCGAAGCCGTCAACCGCATCGCGGGCGGCGGCCAGCAGCGCGGCCACCCGCCGATCACCGGAATCGCGCCGCGCTTCAATGCCGTTCAGGCGGCTGCGCATGCCCTCGACCAGCGCTGACCGCCGCTTGCCGTTGCCGAGCAGGTCGTCCTCGATGTACGGGTTGCGCTTGACGACCCACATGTCGCCCAGCACTTCGTAGAGCATTTTTGCCGAGCGTCCGGTGCGCCGCTGGGCGCGCAGTTCGTTGAGCAAATCCCAGTGCGCGGCACCGAGCAGCCGGATGACGATCTCGCGGTCGGAGAACGAGGTGTAGTTGTAGGGGATTTCCCGCAGGCGGGCAGTCATGGGTGCAATGCGGAGTGCTGGGCGATGAATGGTGAGCGGGAGTCCGCGGCGTGCGATGACGGCATTGCGCGCAGGAGCCGCAGTTTAGCGCAACGCGGCGGGGCGGGCATCACAGGGTCAGCGCAACGATGACCGCGTAGCGGGCGAACTTGCCCGTGGCGATGAACAGCGTCGACCACCAGGGATTGAGCCGCAGCCAGCCGGCGGCCACGCACAAGGGGTCGCCGATCAGGGGCACCCAGGACAGCAGCAGCGCCGGGCTGCCCCAGCGCTGTATCGCAGGCAGTCCCTTCAGCTGGGTTTTCTGCGGGATCAGGCGGCCGATCAGGTAGGACGACAGCCCGCCGAGCGTATTGCCCAGCGTGGCCACGGCCAGCATCAGCCACAGCTGTTCGGGGTGCAGTTTCAGTGCCCCGAACAGCACGGCTTCCGAGCCGCCGGGCAGCAGGGTGGCCGCCAGGAAGCTGCTGGCGAAGAGGGCGGTCAGCGTGGTGGAGAGATCCAAGGGCAGGCGGCGGGGTATATCGTGATTTGAACAAGGCGCCGGGGTTCTTTAAACTCCCGGGTTCCCTGCCGCCTTCCGGCGAACCGATGGCTGCGGAACAAACGGAAGCCCATTGATTTCATGAGCGCACTGATCTCCGAAGAATACCGCAGGATGCAGGAGGAGTTGCACGAGAACCCCCATTACGGGGTGGCCTCGGTCAGTTACGCGCCCATCGTCGCGGCGGCTGTCAAGACGGTGGGGGTCGGCACTTTGCTGGATTACGGTGCCGGCAAGGGCCGTCTCGGGGAAGCCCTGAAGACGCTGCTGCCTGAACCGCCTGCCGTGCGCCATTACGACCCGGCGCGGCCGGAATGGGCGAAGACGCCCGAACCCTGCGAATTCGTGGCCTGCATTGATGTTCTGGAACACATCGAACCGGATTTGATCGACAACGTGCTCGATGACCTGCAGCGCGTGACGGCCGGACACGGATTGTTCACGGTGCATACCGGGCCGGCGGCAAAAGTGCTGAGCGATGGGCGCAACGCGCACCTGATCCAGCAGCCGGCCGCGTGGTGGATGCGGCATTTCGAGCAACGATTTGATGTCCTGGAAACCGGATCCCTGAAGCAGCAGGGATTCTGGGTGCTGGTTGCGGCAAAGGTGCTGGAAGAGGAAAACATCCAGTCTGCCTATGGCAAGCCGCAGGGACTTTTGCGCCGGTTGTTGACACAGTTTTTCTTCAAACGCTGAAAGACCTTAAAAAGGAAAGCAACATGAGTTATGCCATCGATTTCCCCGGCGTCGTCACGCTCCCCGTCGTCGAGAGCAGCAAGGCCTTCCCGGTCGGCCGCATCTACTGCGTCGGCCGCAATTACGCCGAACACGCGCGCGAGATGGGCCACGATCCGGATCGCGAGCCGCCGTTTTTCTTCATGAAGCCGGCCGATGCCATCGTGCCGAACGGTGCGACGATTCCCTATCCGCAGATGACCAAGGATGTGCACCACGAAATCGAGATGATCGTCGCCATCGGCAAGGGCGGCGCCAACATACCGGTGGAGAAGGCGCTCGACCACGTCTTTGGTTACGGCGTCGGCCTCGACATGACCCGCCGCGACCTGCAGGGCGAAGCCAAGAAAATGGGCCGGCCCTGGGAGATGGGCAAGGCCTTCGACAACTCGGCGCCCTGCACCGCGCTGAAAACCGTGGCGATGGTCGGCCACCCGGCCAAAGGCGCGATCTGGCTCAAGGTCAATGGCGAGGTGAAGCAGAAAGGCGACCTGTCGGAGCTGATCTGGAACGTGCCGGAGACGATTGCCTACCTGTCGCAGCTGATCACGCTGCGCCCCGGCGACATCATCATGTCGGGCACGCCGGCGGGTGTCGGTCCGATCAAGCCCGGCGACAAGCTGGAAGGGCATGTCGACGGCGTCGGCGACCTGACCGTCACTTATGCCAAATGAGGTAAGCGGTGAGTAGTGAGCGGTAAGTGGTAAGCGGTAAACCGAGGGGTGATTGCGGGCGTTTTGTGGGAGATCGAGCCTTGAGAGGATTCGCAGGTGAGGTCTCCCAAACCGCATTACCGGTTACAGGCATGGCAGGATTCCATGGCGCTGGTTCGCGTGGTTTATGACCTGACTCGCCTGTTTCCCAAAGAAGAAATTTATGGATTAGCCTCGCAGTTGCGGCGCGCGGCGGTTTCGGTGCCCAGCAATCTTGCAGAAGGTGCCGCCAGAGATGGCCCAAAAGAGTTTGTGCGATTTCTGGCGATTTCCCGCGGTTCTTTGAGCGAGATGGAAACGCAACTGCTGATTGCGGTCGATCTCGGATATATATCGCCGGATCATGGCGTGTTCTCGCTGCTGGAGAAGGTTTCTCGACTGATTTCGGGGTTGCATCGGAAAATGGGGAAGGTGGTGAATGGTGAACAGTAAGTAGTGAACAGTAAGTAGTGAACAGTAAGTAGTGAACGGTAAGCAGGGAACCGTCGGTAGCAGTAGACATCCAATCTACCGCTCACCGCTCACCGCTCACCGCTCACCGCTCACCGCTCACCGCTCACCGCT
>VFQN01000244.1_pt1 | contig 111585 bp, 88 predicted proteins | sample 3512371 | NCBI WGS metagenome assembly VFQN01 (sample SAMN10412370, study PRJNA504923) | tailings metagenome | isolation source: Replicate 2 from Balatoc abandoned mine | place: Philippines: Itogon, Benguet | collected 2017-08-28 | reverse complement strand
AATTTCTCGTCGTGGAACCCGTACTTCTACACGACGTCGGTGTACTCGTTCTCGCAGGCCCTCACCAAGGTCGCCGGTCGCCACGAGATGCGCATCGGCTACGACCTCAACCACCTCGAGATGAACCACTGGCAGCCGGAGATCGGGTCGGGTCCGCGCGGCGCGTTCACCTTCGGCGGCAACGTCACGGCCGCACCCGGCTACCAGCCGATCGCCGGCTTCAACAGCTACGCGGGCTTCCTGCTCGGCCTGCCGTCGGCCTACGGCAAGAGCCTGCAGGCCGAGGAGATGACCACGCGGGAGTGGCAGCACGGCATCTACGTGCGCGACCGCTGGCAGGTGAACGACAAGCTCACGCTCAACGGCGGCCTGCGCTTCGAGATGTACCCGACGATGACGCGCGCCGACCGCGGCATCGAGCGCCTCGACTTCAACACCTGGAACGTGCTGATTGGCGGCCGCGGCGGGAACCCGAACGACGTGGGCGTGAGCGGCAAGCCGGTCTACGTGGCGCCGCGCGTGGGCGCCGCCTACCGCATCGACGACAACACCGTGTTCCGCACCGGCTACGGCGTCACCGTCAACCCGATGCCCTGGTCGCGTCCGCTGCGCGGCTTCTACCCGGCCACGGTCGCGTTCGCCAACTCGGCGGCGGGCTTCAACTTCGTCGGCTCGCTCGCCGAGGGCATTCCGCCGATCGCCCAGCCCGACCTCAGCACCGGCGCCGTGCCGCTGCCCAACGGGGTGGACATGCGCACGCCCAATCCCGGCAACGTGGATCGCGCCACGCTGCACCAGTGGAACGTGACGCTGGAGCGTCGTCTGCCGTTCGACCTCGTGACGAGCGTCGCCTACGTCGGCACCCAGAACAACGGCGGGTATGCCGACATCAACCTCAACTACGCCGAGCCGGGCACCGGCAACGCGGGTCGCCGCTACTTCGCCCAGGCCGGCAACGCCAACATCCTCGACTGGGGTGCGTGGACGACCAGCAAGTACCACTCGCTGCAGGTGGCCCTCAACCGTCCGTTCAAGAACGGCCTGCTGCTCAAGGGCGCCTACACCTGGAGCAAGGCCATGAACGAGACCGACGACGACGGGTGGACGGGGCTCACGTGGAACATTCCGAGCCAGTACGCCCGCAACTACGCGCGGGCCGGCTACGACCTGACGCACGTCCTCCAGCTGGCGTTCGTCTACGAGTTGCCGTGGATGCGTGACAGCTCCAGCGTGCTGGGCTACCTGGTCAAGGACTGGCAGGTCAACGGCATCTTCTCGGCCTTCTCGGGCACGCCATTCACCATCGGCGGCAACAACCCGCAGCTGCTCGCGCCGGGTGCCGGCGCCGTCACGGCCAACCAGAACGGCGACGTCCGGGTGATCAACGATCCGGGCCGCGACAACAAGTGGATCGACACCAGCATCTTCTCGAACCCGAGCGGGTTGAACTGGGGGAACTCGGGCCGCAACGCCTTCCGTCGCCCCTCGGTGTGGAATCTCGACTTCTCGCTGTTCAAGAACATCCCCATCGGGCGGTACCGCATGGAGTTCCGGGCCCAGGCCTCCAACGTGCTCAACCACACGCGCTGGCTGAACCCCGACACCAACATCAACAGCCCGACGTTCATGCAGTTCGTCGCGGCGGGCGCCACGGACGCCCCGCGCGTGGTGCAGCTCGGATTGCGCTTCCAGTTCTGAGCGTGCCCACCCGACGCAGGTTCCTCCACGCGATCGGCGCCTCCGGCGCGGCAGGTGCGATGGCCTCCTCCCAGGCCTTCGCATCCCGCGCCGGGGGTGTGGGTCGCGTGGAGTCGGCGGCGCGGCGCCAACCCTCCCTGGCGTCGCGCCCGCCGATTCGTTTTGCCGCCATCGGCCTCAACCACGGCCACATCTACGGACAGATCGAGACGGTCCTGCGACACGGCGGCCAGTTGGCTGCCGTGTTCGCGCCCGAGGCCGACCTCCTCGCCACCTTCACGAAGCGCTATCCCCAGGCGCGTGTCGCACGCAGCGAAGCCGAGATCCTCGACGACGCCGGCATCCAGCTGGTGGTCAGTGCGGCGATTCCCGACGAGCGGGCACCCCTCGGCATCCGCGTGATGCGTGCCGGGAAGGACTTCATGGTCGACAAGCCGGGCGTCACGACGCTCGCGCAGCTCGCCGAGGTCCGTCGCGTGCAGGCCGAGACGCGCCGCATCTACTCGATTCTCTACGGCGGTCGCCTGGAGAGCCCTGCGGTGCAGCGGGCCGTCGAACTCGTCGCGGCCGGTGCCATCGGCACGGTCGTCCACACCCTCGGCACCGGCCCCCACCGCATCGGCCGCAACCGCCCCGACTGGTTCTGGCAGCGCGACCGGTTCGGCGGCGTGATCGGCGATCTCGGCACGCACCAGGTGGATTACTTCATCGCATTCACCGGCGCCACGCGCGCCGAGGTCGTGGCCGCGCGAGCGGGCAACCTGCATCATCCCGACAAGCCCGAGTTCGAGGACTTCGGCGACGCCATGCTCCAGGCGCCCGACGCGACCGGATACTTCCGCGTGGACTGGTTCACGCCGGGCGGGGTGGCGACCTTCGGCGACTCGCGGCTCACGATCATGGGGACCGACGGCTACATCGAGGTGCGCCCGCAGGTCGATCTCGCGGGACGCCCAGGCGGCGGCCACCTGTTCCTCGTGGATCAGAAGGAAACCCGTTACATCGACGCGAAGGACACGCCGCTGCCGTACGGTCCCCGGCTGATGGACGACATCGTCAACCGGACCGAGTCCGCGATGAGCCAGGCGCAGACGTTCCTCGTGGCCCAGCTGGTGCTCGAGGCGCAGGCGAAGGCTCGTGCGCCGCGGCTGTCCTCCTAGCCAGAGGTTCGTGATGAGTCTGACCTCCTCCCTGTCCCGTCGCAGTTTCCTGGCCACGGCCGGGAAGGGCGCGGTGGCGTCGACCCTCCCCGTCGTCGCCGCGCCCACCATCGTGTCGGCCTCGGTGCTCGGGCCGAACTCGCCCAGCAACCGCATCAACGTCGCGGCGATCGGCGTCGGGCGCATCTCGCGCACCCACGACATGCCGGAGACGCTCGCCTTCGACAGCGCGCGCATCATGGCGGTGTGCGACCTCGATCGCCGGCGTCTCGAGGACGGCAAGCGCTTCGTCAACGACTTCTATGCCACGCAGACGGGCAAGTCGTACGACGGCGTGACGATGTACGACGACTACCGCGAACTGCTCCTGAACAAGGACGTCGACGCGGTGCTGATCAGCACGCCCGACCACTGGCACGCGCCGATTGCGGTCGCCGCCGTCGAGGCGGGCAAGGACGTCTACCTGCAGAAGCCCGCGTCGCTCACGATTGCCGAAGGGCGCGCGCTCTCGTACGCCGTGCAGCGCACCGGGCGCATCCTGCAGCTCGGGAGCCAGAACCGCTCGCTGCCGCAGCACCGCTACGCCTGCGAGCTGGTCAGGAACGGCCGCATCGGCCAGCTGAAGACCGTGGAGGTGGGCCTGGCGGCCGATCCGGCGGGTGAGGACGAGCCGGAGATGCCGGTGCCGTCGCACTTCAACTACGACATGTGGCTGGGTTCGACGCCCGACGTCTACTACACCGAGAAGCGCGTGCACCCGCAGGTCGGCTACGACCGTCCGGGCTGGTTGCGCTGCGAGCAGTTCGGTGCCGGGATGATCACGGGCTGGGGCGCGCACCACATCGATACGGCTCACTGGGGCATGGGCGCGGAGTACACGGGGCCCGTGGAAATCTGGGGCACCGCGGAGTTCCCGAAGCGCGGCCTCTGGGACGTCCACGGGCCGTTCCGCACCGAGGCGCGCTACGCCGACGGCGTGCACATGGTCGTGAGCGACTCGATCCAGAACGGCGTGAAGTTCATCGGCACCGAGGGCTGGATCTTCGTCAACCGCGTGGGAGGCGGCCTCTCGGGTACCGGTCCGAAGGCCTACGTCGGCAACCCGAAGGCCCTGGATGCGAGCGACCCGAAGATCCTCACGTCGGAGATCGGCCCCGACGAGATCCACCTGATCAACAGCCACGACCAGCACGGCAACTGGCTCGAGGCCATCCGCACACGCCAGGTGCCCATCGCACCCGTGGAGGTCGGACACCGGTCGTGCTCGGCCTGCCTGCTGCACCACATGGCGATGCGTGCCGGTCGGGTGCTCAAGTGGGATCCGGCACGCGAGCGATTCCACAACGACGACGAGGCCAACGGGTGGCTGTCGCGCCCGCAGCGCCATCCGTATGTGATGCATGGCACATAGCGCATGGCGCATGATGCCTAACGCCTAACGCCTAACGCCTAACACATAACGCATAACGTCGGCACAGGCAGGCTGTAGGCCATAGGCCATAGGCTGCGTGAGAACGCAGAACGCAGAACGCAGGTAGGCTGTAGGCCATAGGCCGATCGGCCTCGATACGGACATGCAGACACGACGCGAATTGATGGGCGGGCTCATCGGAGCCGTTGCCGCCACCACCACCCTCCGCGCCGGCGACCTTGCGGTCGGCGCCGCGACGCAGGCCGCGTCGGGCGCGCCGCTGCGTGTCGGGCTCATCGGGCTCGACACGTCGCACGTGACGGCCTTCACGTCGCTGCTGAACGACCCGAACCATCCCGACCACGTGCCCGGCGCCCGCGTCGTGGCCGGGTTCAAGGGCGGCAGCCCCGACGTCGAGTCGAGCGCCACGCGCGTGGACAAGTTCACGGCGGAGCTGCGCGACAAGTGGAAGATCGAGATCGTCGACTCGATCGAGGCGATGCTGCCGAAGGTGGACGTGGTGATGCTCGAGAGCGTGGACGCGCGCCCGCACCTCGCGCAGGCGCGCCCCGTCATCGCCGCGCGCAAGCCGCTGTTCGTGGACAAGCCCATGGCGGCGAGCACGAGGGAAGGCGCCGAGATCATGCGGCTCGCCAAGGCGGCCGGCGTGCCGCTCTACAGTGCCTCCTCGCGCCGCTACGTCGAAGACGTGCAGATGCTGAAGACGGACCCGACGGTCGGCGCCGTGGTCGGCGCGGCCACGTACGGGCCGGCCACGCTCGAACCGCATCACCCCGACCTGTTCTGGTACGGCATCCACGCCGTCGAGACGCTGTACGAGCTGATGGGCCCGGGGTGCGTGTCGGTGAGCCGCACGTACACGCAGGGCACCGACGTGGTGGTGGGCACGTGGGCCGACGGCCGCGTGGGCGTGGTGCGCGGCAATCGCCTCGGCAAGTACGGCACCTACGGCCAGACCGTCTTCGGCGAGAAGAACGTCGTCAGCGCCACCTCCGACATGCCGCTGCCCGGCGGTGCGAAGCGGCGGGCCGGGTACTACGGCCTGCTGGTGCGCGTGATGGACTTCTTCAAGACCGGCAAGCCACCCGTGACGCCAGAGGAGACGGTGGAGACCCTGGCCTTCATGGAAGCCGCAGACATCAGCAAGGGCCGCAACGGCGCGCTGGTGAAGCTCTCCGAGCTACCCAGGTAGGGCGGCGACGGGAATTGCAGAACTGCAGGAATTTCAGAATTTCCTCGGCGTCAGGCCTGCCTCGAAGGTTGGCCCTGGCAGGTGAGATTCCTGAAATTCCGTAATTGTGCCATTCCCTATTGCTGTTCCCCGCAGAAGGGGCAGCGCGTCGCGAGGTTGTGCAGGGGGCGGCGGCAGTGCCAGCAGTTGCGGGCGGCCTCGCGGTCCTGGTACTTCACGGCCCGCGGCGACGGCGGCACCGCGCCGCGTGAAGGCCGGCTGCCGTCCTCCAGGCCGAAGTCGGCCATCGCGCGGGGCCCCGGGGTGCCGAGGATGACGGGCTTGGCGGCCAGCAGGTCGTCGAGCAGGTCGGAGGCGCGCGTGTAGCGGTCGGTCACGTTGGGCGCCAGCGCCTTCATCACGATGTCGTTCAGCCGCCGGGGCACCGCGGGATTGCGCGAGCGCGGAGGCGTGACGAGTTCGCCGGTGAGCAGCTTGTGCAGCGCTGATGGCGGCGGCGGCTCGTAGGGCAGTTCCCCCGTGAGCATCTGGTACATCGTGACCCCGACCGAGTAGAGGTCCGACGCGAACACCGCCTTGCCCTGGAACTGCTCCGGCGCCATGAACGCCGGGCTGCCGATCACGGTGGTGCCGTGCGCCGCGATCTCGAGGAAGCGCGACGTGCCGAAGTCGGCCACCTTGAGCATGCCGCTCTCGGAGACCAGGACGTTGGCCGGCCGCAGGTCGCGGTGGATGACGCCCTGCTTGTGCGCGTGGTCCACCGCATTGCCAATCTGCACCGTGTAGTCGAGGGCGCGCGGCAGGTCGAGGGCGCCCTCGCGCTCGAGGACGCTCTCCAGCGTCTCGCCCGCCACGTACTCCATCACGATGAAGAAGACATCGTCCTGCTTCTCGGCCGTCGTGATCGAGACGATGTTGGGGTGGTTGACGCTGGCGAGCAGCCGGGGCTCGCGCAGCAGCTCCGAGAAGTCCAGGTTCTGGCGATGCGGCACCTTGATCGCCACCTGCTTGTCGAGCCACGTGTCGCGAGCCAGGTACACGGTGCCGAACCCGCCGCTGCCCAGGGGAGACAGGATGCGATACTTCCCGAGGGTCTGGCCCTTGAAGAGCATGCCGAACGCAGAGTATATGCCGTGCCTCCCCGATTCTTCGCGCCCGACCTGACCGCCGCGTCGCCTGAGGTCGTGCTGCCCCCTGGCGAGAGCCAGCACCTGGCACGTGTCCTGCGGCTGCAGGACGGAGCTCCTGTCGAGGTCTTCGACGGGTGCGGCCTGCTCCGCTCGGGTCGCGTGCGGCGGGCCTCGCCGCTGGGCACGGTGGTGGAGGTGCGCGAGGCCATCGACGCCGCGCCGGAGCCCCCGGCCGCGATCGTGGTCGCGCAGGCCCTCCTCAAGGGCGACGCCATGGATGCCGTGATCCGCGATGCCACGGTGCTCGGGGCGACCGAGATCTGGCCGATGACGGCGGCGCGTTCGAACGTCCCGGCCCGTGCCGCGGCGGCGGCTGCCGACCGCTGGAGTCGTGTGTCGGTGGCAGCGGCCAAGCAGTGCGGCCGCGCGGTGCTGCCGCGGATCGCGCACGTGCGCCCGCTGGGCGACGTCCTGGCCGATGCCCATGCCGACGCCCCGGTCCGGCTGTGGCTCACCGAACCTGCGGCGTCGGCGGGCGACAGCGCATCGGTGCCCGTTCCCCCACGTGGCGTCTGCCTGGCGATTGGCCCCGAAGGCGGATGGACGACCGAGGAGATTGACGCCGCGCGCGCCGCCGGCTGGCTCGCCTGGACGATGGCGCCCGTCACGCTCCGGGCCGAGCACGTGACGCTGGCCGCGCTTTCAGTGATTCGCTACGCCTGGCGGGGGCTCGCCCTTCATCCTGAATCGTGACCGGTGAACTGTGCCGTCAGGCGTGCCGACGGAGGACGTAGGCGACCCAGAACTCTTCCTCGTAGGTCGCCTCGAGCTCGCAGTCCGGGAACGCGTCGCGCACCCAGCGGGCCTCGTCCTCGGTGAAGCCGCTCAACACGGCACGGCCACCCGGAGCGATCAACTGCTGCACGCGCGCGCCCTGCTGGCGCAGCAGGGCGCCGGTGAGGTTCGCCGTCACGACGTCGGCCGGCACGAGCGTCGGGTCGTCGAGCCCGCGCAACTCGATCCGGACCGGGCCGTCGCTCCCGAACCCGTTCCGGCGCAGCGTGTCTTCGGCCGACTCGATGGCGTCGGGGTCGTTGTCGATGCCGAGCGCCGCCGTGGCCCCGAGGCGCACGGCAGCCACCGCGAGCACGCCCGACCCCGTGCCGATGTCGAGCACGCTGGCGCCGGCCATGGGCAGCTCCTGCAGGGCACGCAGGCACAGGCGCGTGGACTGGTGGTGCCCGGTGCCGAAGCCCGTCGACGGCTCCACTTCGATGACGATCGCATCGGCCGCGTCGCCTGCCGCGGGGACGTCCCACGGCGGCGCCACGACGAGCCGCCCCACACGCACGGCGGGCAGGTTGGCCTGCGAACGCGCCGCCCAGCCCTCGTCAGGCAGGTCCTCGCTGTTGAACGTCGCCAACGCCGGCCAGCCACGGGCGGCAAGCAGCTGCGCGGCGGCGTCCCTGTCGGCGCCGCTGCCGAAGTGCAGCGACACCGTCGTGTCGTCTTCGTCGAGCGCCGACGGCCGGCAGTCGTCCACGTCGAGGAGCAGCGCCTCGCGGCGCGCGTCGTCCAGGGGCTCGTGGAAGGCGAGCCGGAGCACGGGCCAGTCGCGCGGGCGCATGGCTAGCCGAACATGTCCTTGACGCGCTCGAAGAACGGCTTGTCCTCGTGCGCCGTGTCACGCACGCGCGCATCGCCCGTGTCGGGCGGCAGCACGTCGCGCAGGGCCTCGAGCGCCGCGCGCACCTCGCGCGACGGCTTGCGCGGCACCTGCACGCCGACCGTCACGTGCAGGTCGCCGTGGCCGCGGCCCGAGACGTTGGGCAGGCCCTTGCCGCGCACGCGCAGGCTCGTGCCGGGCTGCGTGCCCTCGGGGATGTCGAGCGCGTGGGGACCGTCGAGGGTCGGCACCTGCACCGTGCCGCCGAGGGCGAGCGTCGTGAACTGCACCGGCACCTCGCAGTGCAGGTCGTCGCCCTCGCGGTGGAAGAACGGGTGCTCGGCGACGTGGAAGACCACGTAGAGATCGCCCGGCGGCCCGCCGGCGCTGCCGTGTTCGCCCTCGCCGTTCAGGCGCATGCGCTGTCCCGTGGCCACGCCTGCCGGGATGCGAACGGTGAGCTTGCGCTCACGCGTCACGCGGCCCGCGCCGCGGCACGACCCGCAGGGCGTGGCGATGACCCGGCCCGTGCCGCGGCACGTGCCGCAGGGGCGAGCGACCGTGAAGAAGCCCTGCTGGTAGCGGAGCTGGCCCGACCCGCCGCACTGGCCGCACGTCTCGGGAGAGGTACCCGCCGCGGCGCCCGACCCCTTGCACGTCTCGCAGGTCTCCTCGCGGGGGATCTGCAGCTGCATCTCGTGGCCGCGCGCGGCCTGCTCGAACGTGATCTCGAGGTCGTAGCGCAGGTCGGCGCCGCGCCGCGGACCGCCGCGCCGACGCCCGGACGCGCCGCCGAAGATGTCGCCGAACCCGAACACGTCGCCGAGCCCGCCGAACAGGTCGCCGAAGTCGGCAAAGGTGCTGGGATCGAACTGGGGGCCGCCAGCGCCGACGCCGGCATGCCCGAAGCGGTCGTAGGCGGCCCGCTTCTCCTTGTCGCCGAGCACGGCGAAGGCCTCGGCGGCCTCCTTGAACTTCTCCTCGGCCGCCGCGTCGCCGGGATTGCGGTCGGGGTGGTACTGCAGCGCGAGCTTGCGGTACGCGCTCTTCAGCTCTTTCTCCGACGCGGTGCGGTCGACGCCGAGCACCTCGTAGTAGTCACGCTTAGCCACGCGTGGCCACCTTCACCATCGAGGGCCGGAGCAGGCGCTCCCCGAGCCGGTAGCCCCGACGCAGGTCGGCCACCACCTCGCCCTCTCGATGGGTCTCGCTGAACTCCTGGCCCACGGCCTGGTGGACGTTCGGGTCGAAATCCGCGCCGTGGGCCTCGATGGGCGAGACCTGGCGGCGCTTCAGGAGATCGAGGAACGCCTTCTGAATCAGCTCGAGGCCCTCGCGATGGCTCACCAGCCCTGGGTCCGACGACGCGCGTGCCGCGTCGAGGGCCCGCTCGATGTCGTCGAGCACCGGCAGGAACTCGGTGAGCAGTTCGGCCGTGAAGTGGTCGTGCAATTCGCGGCGTTCACGCTCGAGGCGCTTGCGATAGTTGTCGAACTCGGCCTGCAGGCGCAGCAGACGGTCCTGGGCGTCGTCGCGCTCGCGTCGCAGCGAGTCGAGCTCGGACGACGCCGTATCGGCAGGCGGGTCGGCTGGCGTGGCGGTCTCGGCCGCCGGGTCCACGTGGGTCTCGGTCATGTCTGATCTCCGCCGGTCGCATCGCCGATCAGCACGCGCGTGACCGCGCGCGAGGCGCTGTCGACGGCGGCAATCGACCTCGAGTACCGCATGCGGGTGGGGCCGATCACGCCGATCAGGCCCTGGCGTCCGCTGTCGGAATAGGTCGAGGCGACCAGGCTCAGGTTCTGCAGCCCGGGCTCGGTGTGCTCGGTGCCAATCACCACCGTCAGCCCGGGACCATCGAGGTATTCACTGAGGATCTGCACCAGCCGGTGCTTCTCCTCCATCATCGCCAGCAGCGCGCGCAGCGTCGCCAGGGGCACGCGCACGTCATCGGTGCTCGCGGTTTCGAGCAGCGACGAGGTGCCGTGCACGAAGAACTGCGTGCCCGTCGCCACATCGTCCAGAGTCTCGGAGGCGAGGCGCAGCGCGCGCGCCAGCAGCCGGTCGTATAGGGCCCGTTCTTCCTGCAGCCGCTCCAGGATGCGCTCGCGCACGTCGAGGACCGGCAGGCCGGCGAACTCCGCGTTGAGGTAGTTGGCCGCCTGCGTGAGCTCCGAGGGGCCGATCGCGTCGGGCACCTCGACGACCTTGTGGGTCACCTGGCCCGCCCCCGACACGACGACGACCAGCACGCGACGGGCGTCGAGCGCGACGAGGTCGATGTGCTTGAGCGTCGCGTCCTGGCCGCCGGGGGCGATCGCGAAGCCGAGGTGATGCGAGGCTCGCGACAGCTCCTGCGACACGTTGTCGAGGATCTCGCCCATGCCACCCGCCCTGCGCAGCCGCGCCTCGAGCTCACTGACGGCACGTGAGGGTCGTCGGCTCTGGAGCAGGAGGTCCACGTAGAACCGGTATCCCTGATCGGTGGGCACGCGCCCGGCCGAGGTGTGCGGCTGGCGGACGAAGCCGAGTTCCTCGAGGCGCGCCAGCACGTTGCGCACCGTGGCCGACGACACGTCGAGCCCGCTCTCGCGCGCCAGCCAGAGGGACGACACCGGCTCGCCGCGCTCGATGTAGGCCCGCACCAGCGTCGCCAGGAGGCGCTGGTAGCGCTCCGGCACGTCGGCCGGCAGGCCGCTTGCGCGAGAGGGAGTCGAGTTCGCCATTAGCAGTCGGTGGCAGAGAGTGCCAATACGGGATTATAGACAATGCCGGGAATGCCACGGTAGGGACGGCACTCCGCGCGTCCGCCCCGATCGCCTCGCGCTTGGCGGACGGCCGGGACGGCCGTCCCTACCGTCGAAGCCACGAGGCCGGGACCTGCCTTCGCCACCGGGCTCCGGCGAGTCAGGCGGCCGTCCCCTACCGAAGCCCCGCGCGGGCAAGCAGGCGGGCGGCCTCGACGCGCGCCTCGGCGGCCAGGGCGGCGGCGTCGAGGGCCACCGCGCGGCCGTCGCGCACGAGTATCTCGCCGTCCACCATGGTCAGGCGCACGTCGGTGCCCCGACTGGCATAGACCAGTGTGGAGTAGGGATCGGGCGCGGGGGCGGTCATCGGCCCCCACACGTCCACGGCGACGAGGTCGGCTCGGTAGCCGGGCGTGACCTGCCCGATGCGGTCCTCGAGGCCCAGCGTGCGGGCGCCGGCGCGCGTGGCCATCCAGACGACCTCGCGGGCAGGCAGGGCGCCCGGACCGAGACGGACGGCCTGCAGCGTGGCCGCCAGGCGCATCTCGTCGAACATGTCGAGCCGGTTGTTGCAGGCCGCGCCGTCGGCGCCGATCGACACGGTGATGCCGCGCTTCCGCATCTCGGTCACCGGCGCGAGGCCCGATCCCAGCTTCAGGTTGCTGCCGGGGCAGTGGAGCACCTTGACGTCGTGCTCGGCCAGCAGCGCCTGCTCGTCCTCGTCCACCCAGACGCAGTGCGCGGCGCAGAGCCGGGGCGTGGCCAGCCCGGTGTGTGCGAGGTACGCGAGGTTGCTCATGCCCGCGAGGGCGCGCACCACCGCAATCTCGTCGCGCTGCTCGGCCGCGTGGGTGTGCACGAGCATCCCGTGCGCCTGCGACACGGACGCGCTGGCCTCGAGCATCTCGCGCGTGCAGGAGACGGCGAATCGCGGCGCGAGTGCCACGCGGATCCGTCCACCGGCCGCGCCGTCCCACGCGGCCCGAAGCGCCAGCGCTTCGTCCATCGCCGGCTGCACGGCCTGCTTCAATCGCGCGGGTGCGGCCTCGTCGCTGTCCATCAGGCACTTGCCGACCGTGGCCCGCAGGCCGCTCGCCGCCAGCGCCTCGAGCACGACCTCCGTGCCGTGCACCGTCTCCATCGTGAGCACGGCAGTGGTGCCGGTCCGCAGGAGTTCGTGCACCGCCAGCCAGGTGCTCGCACGCAGCGAGGCCTCGTCGTGCGCGGCCTCCATCGGCCAGACCCGCTGCCGCAACCACGCCAGCAGCGCGAGATCGTCGGCGGCGCCACGGAAGATCGTCTGGCACAGGTGCACGTGCGTCTGCACGAACCCTGGCAGCAGCAGGCAGCCGCTGACGTCGATGGACGGCAGGTCCGGGGGCTCCGGACCGCCCACCTGCGAGATGAGGCCCCCGCGCACGACGACGGGGCCCTCGACGACGTCGAGGGTGTCGTTCATCGTGAGGACGGTCGCGCCGCGCAGGACGAAGTCGCTCATCGGGCCTACAGCCTACAGCCTATGGCCTACAGCCTGCGGATCACCGCTGTCGCGAGGCGGTCGATGTCGTCCATGTCCACGTACACCTGCGCGGAGATGCGGGCACGCAGGCGATCGCGATACGCGTGGACCGGAATCTCGATGCCGTCCTCGAACAGCAGCGCGTCGCGCAGGCGCGCAGCGTCCTCGCGCGTGCGACCGAGGGACTCCGGCAGCGTGACCGTGGCCATCGTCCCGATCATCGACTCGGGCGTGTCCCATGCCGTGTCCCACGCGTCGGACACGTATCGGGCGGCCTGCCAGGCCAGGTCGTGGTTGTAGCGCCGAATCGCGTCGACTCCCCACGCGTGGAACAGGGCAATCGCCGCGGGTGCGGCCAGGTGTGGCGACGGGTCGCGCGTGCCGGGCAGGTCGAAGGCCGTCGTGAAGTCCTCGTCGAGGCCCCACGAGATGACCGCCGGGTGCAGTCCGGCCTGGCGTTCCCGTGCGGCCCACAGGATGCCGCTGCTGCGCGGCACCCACATCCACTTGTGCAGGTTCGCGACGTACCAGTCGACGCCGAGGTCCTCGATGCGCAGCGGAATCGCACCGGGCGCGTGCGCGCCATCGGCCATCACCGCCACGCCCTTGGCCCGCAACCGCACCGCGATGTCGGCCAGTGGCAGCACGAGCGCGCTCTCCGCAGAGACGTGATCGACAATCGCCAGCTTCGTGCGCGGTCCGACGGCGCCGACGATGGCGTCGGCATACAGCGCCGGGGATGGCGGCCACGGCATCGTGACGGTCGTGACCGCCGCGCCCTTCTCGCGCGCGGCAAACTGCGCGGCTTTCGTGATGCCGCCGTACCCGAGATCCGTGACGAGGATCTCGTCGCCGGGCTCGAGCGGGAAGGAGCGGAGCACCGCATTGGCGCCGGTCGTGATGTTGTCCACGAACACGAGGTCGTCGCCGTGGGCGCCGAGGAAGGCGGCGACGTCGCGCGCGGCGAGTCGCAGTCGCGGCGTCTCGGACCGGGGTTCGCCCACCGACGTGGCCGGTGCGGTCAGTTCACGGAGCAGGAAGCGGCTCGGTTGCCGCTCGATCGCATCGCGTATCGCTTGCTGCGCCGCCAGCACGCGGTTCGGCGTGACACCGACGGTGCCGTGGTTGAGGTATGTGACCGCAGGGTCGAGCGGGAACTCGGAGAGGAAGGCACGGCCGAAGCGCATGGTTGATGCTTGATGCTTGATGCACCGCACGTGACGACGAACGTCACACAGGCAGGCTACGCGAGAGCGCCTCGTGCCTGCCCTTCATTCTGAATCTGCACGTTGGATTGTTCGACTCCCACCGTGACGGACGGCTCGGAGAGCCGTCCCTACCTCACCGTCGGTGGGAGCCACTGGAGCGGCTGCGCGGCGCGGGCTTCTTCCTCGTGCTGCATCCCGGTGCGCGAGGGCAGGCGGCCCCGGCGGTGCGCGATCAGCTCGGCGACGATGCTGACGGCGATTTCCTCTGGCGAGACGGCGCCCAGGTCGAGACCGATGGGGGCGTGTACGCGTGCGAGGGCCGCGGCGTGCGTGCCTTCGTCGCCGAGTCGTGCGTAGAGGCGCGCGATCTTGGCCTTGCTGCCGATGAGTCCCACGTAGGCGGTGTCGCGCGCGAGGGCGGCCCGCAGGGCGTCGAGGTCTTCGCGGTGGCCTCGCGTCACGATCACGAGGTAGTCGCGGGGGCCGACGTCGGCCGTCCGGAGCCACTCGGGGATCTCGGCCACCTCGACGCGCTCGGCGGTGGGGAAGCGCGCCGGGTCGGCAAACGACGCGCGGTCGTCCACGACGACCACGCGGAAGCCGACGGTCGCGGCCAGTTGTGCGGTGTGGTAGCCCACGTGGCCGGCGCCGACGATGCAGACGCGCGGCGTCGGCGTGACCGGGTCGATGAACACGTCCATCTGACCTCCGCAGATGAGGCCCTGTTCCTCGGCGAAGTCGTCGTTCAGGTCGTAGTGGGCGAGGGTGGGGCGCCCGGTCTGGAGGGCCAGCCGGGCCTTGCCGCAGGCGTCCTGTTCGTAGCAGCCGCCGCCGATCGTGCCGAGCGTGCGGCCGTCTTCGTACACGATCATCCGGGCGCCCACGCGCTGCGGCGTGGACCCCTGAGCGCGGACGATGGTGACCAGGGCCACCGCGTCGCCGCGCGCGATCGCCTCGTCGACGGCGCCGAACAGGCTGCGCATCACATCAGGATCTCGACCTTGGCCTTGCCCTTGAGCGACTGCACGAACTCCTGCGCCAGCTGCTGCTGCTTCTGCTGACGGAGCGCCTGGGCGATGCGGTCGCTGACCTCGGCCAGGGGCACGGTGCGTGCGGTGCGGTGCTCGGCGGTCTTGATGATGTGGTACCCGAACTCGGATTCGACCACACCGCTCACTTCGCCGGGCTTGAGCGCGAACGCGGCCTCCTCGAACGGCTTCACCATCTGGCCGCGCGGGAAGAAGCCGAGATCGCCACCGCCGGCGGCGCTGCCGTCGTTGGAGTGCTGGCGGGCCAGGGCGGCGAAGTCTCCCCCAGCCTTGATCTGCCGGAGCAGGTCCTCGGCCTTGGCCTTGGCGGCGGGCTTGGCGTCGGCGCCGTCGGCCTTGATGAGGATGTGGCTCGCGCGCACGGCCTCGGGCTGCATGAAGAACTGCGGGTTCTTCTTGTAGAAGTCGGCGATGTCGGCTTCGGTGACGGCCGCCTTCGGCTCGATCTCGGAGGTCAGGAGCTTGTCCACGGCCAGCCGCTGCCGGGCCTCGGCGCGCAGGTCGGCCTCGGTCATCTTGCGCGAGGCGAGCGCCTTGGTGAAGGCTTCGGCGTTGGGCGCCTGCTTCTTCATCTCCTCGATGCCCTGCGCGATTTCGGCGTCGGTGGCCTTGATGTTGCGCGCGGCCGCCTCCTGCTCGAGCAGGCGCATCTCGACGAGCTGGTCGAGGATGCCGCGGTAGATCTCGCTGCGGCGCTCGGCCGGCACCTGGTTGCCGACGTTGGCCTCGAGGTTGCGGATGGCCTTCTCGAGTTCGGCGGCCGGAATGTCCACGCCGTTGACGCGGGCCACCACGGCGGGCAGGACCGCCGGCACGGGCTTGACGGGGGCCGGCGCCGGCTCGGCGCCCGGGGCCCCCGGCGCGTCCGGCGCGGCCGGGGCAGCGGCCGTACCCGGCGTGCCCGCTGCGGGTTGGGCCGCGGTGCCGGCCTGATCGGTGGCGGCGGCAGCCGAGGTGTCGGTGCGGTTGCAGGCGATGCCCAGCGTGAGGGCGAGGAGAACGGGGACGGCGTACTTCAAGGGAACCTCGAAAGGAGAAAACGACACACCAGTATACGAGCAGATCGTCCGGTCACGGGACGGGCGTCGTCGCGGGCGGCTGGGCCGTGGTGCCGACGCCGACCGTCGGGACCTGCAGCAACTGGGGCATGTTCGTCAGGCTGCCGCCCGGCAGCCCCAGGTGCGTGTAGCAGAGGGTCTGGGGCTCGGTACCGACGAGGAACGCCTCGTTGAAGACGCGCTCGCAGAATGGGCCGGCCCGGTGCCCGGTGTCCTTGTCGATCTCCACGAAGGAGACGCCGGCGGGCACGGCGAAGGCCTGGTTGCGATGCCCCGCGAGCGCCCGCTTCATGAAGGACGTCCAGATGGGCAGGGCGGCCTGCGATCCACTGAGTCCGACCGGCGTGTTGTCGTCGAGTCCGACCCACACGACCGTGAGCAGCTCGGGCGTGAAGCCGACGAACCAGGCGTCGCGCAGGTCGTTGGTGGTGCCACTCTTGCCGGCGGCGTCGAGCGCGAAGCCCGCGCCGCGCGCGCTCGCGCCCGTGCCCTCGTTGATCACGCTGCGCAGCATGTTGGTCACGAGGAAGGTGGGCCCCGGCTGGGCCACGGGGCGCGGCCTCGCCGTCTCTGGCGACGCCAGCACGCTGCCGTCGACCTCGATCCGCGATACCGCGCGCAGGGGCCGCACCTCCCCGAGGTTGGGGAACACCGTGTAGGCCTCGGCCATGTCGAGCGGCGTGGCCTCGAACACGCCGAGGGTGATCGACGGGTAGGCACGCGCCACGAAGCCCGGCTTGACCTTGCGCCACAGCGCGGCGATGTGCTGGTAGCCCGTGAGCTCGGCCATCTGGATCGTCGCGAGGTTCCGCGAACGGGCCAGGGCCCGGCGCGCCGTGATGGGGCCGTCGTACTCGCCGTCGTAGTTGCCCGGCGCCCATTCCTCACCGTTGACCAGGAAGCTGGCGGGCTCGTCGGCCACGAGGGTCGCGGGCGTGAGATCGGCGCGCCCCTCGCGCAGGGCGAGGTCGAACGCGGCGAGGAAGACGAAGGGCTTGAACGTCGACCCCGGCTGCCGCTTGGCCGTGGTGGCGCGGTTGTACTGCGACCGCTGGTACGACCGGCCGCCCACCATGGCGAGGATCTCGCCCGACCGCGGATCCACGGCGACGAGCGCGGCCTGCAGCGACGGGCGTCCCTGGCGGCGGCGCGCGAAGCGCGTCTCGATGTCGGTGAGCCCCGAGGAGACGACGTCCTGTGCGAGGCGCTGCAGGTGCAGGTCCAGCGTGGTGTGCACGGCCACGCGCGTGGCCGACGCGCGCATCGCCACCTGCTCGCTCACCAGTTGCGTCACGTGGTCCACGAAGTACGGGGCCTCGGCATCCACGCTGCCTGCGGCGGTGACCAGCGGCTCGCGCATCGCGCGCGCGGCGTCGTCGGCCTTCACGTAGCCCGCCTCGACCATCGCCTGCAGCACCACGTTGCGGCGCTCCCGGGCCCTCACGGGATTGCGCGTCGGCGAATGCGCCGCCGGCGACTGGATGATGCCGGCGAGCATGGCCGCTTCGGCCAGCGAGACGTTGGTGATGTCCTTGCCGAAGAACAGGTGTGCGCCTTCGGCCACGCCGTGCACCGAGAAGGAGCCGCGCTGCCCGAGGTACACGTCGTTGAGATAGAGCTCGAGGATCTGGTCCTTGGTGAGGCGCCGCTCGAGGACGATCGACATGACCTGCTCGCGCACCTTGCGCGTGTAGGTCTTCTCCGGCGTGAGGAACGAGTTCTTCACGAGCTGCTGCGTGAGGGTCGATCCGCCGACGAGGTAGGGCTTGTCGCCGCGGATGTTGGTCACGACCGCACCGAGGGTGCGAACGACGTCCACCCCGGGATGGGCGTAGAAGCGCCGATCCTCGATGGCGAGCACGGCCTGCACGACCACCGACGGCAGCTGCGACAGGGGCACCTGGCGTTGCCGTCCGCGCGTCCCGGGCGCGACGGCCGTGAGCAGGGGCGCTTCGAGCTCCACGTCGGTCACGGTCCCCCGGGGGAGCCGCAGCGTGGCGATGCGGGCGCTCTTGTTGCCGGCATCGCTCGCAATCGTCGCCTCGACGGTCTGCGCAGGGGCGTTGCCACCGCGCGGGATGAGGCGGAACGTGGCGCCGGCGACGTCGTATTCACCGGGGGCCGTGGCCCGCGTGCGCCGCGTGTATCCGAGGTCGTCGAGGCGGTCGTCGAGTTCGTCGATGGAGACGGCCTGGCCGACGCGCAGGACGAACGGGCGCGCGTACACCTTCGGCGCCACGCGCTCGTGCAGGCCGGCCAGACGGGCGTCCACCTCCACGGCCACCTCGCGGTACAGCCAGACGAACACCCCCGTCAGCACCAGGAGGGGGCCGAGCAGCAGGGCCACGGCCAACTTCAGCCAGCGGCGACGGGAACGACGTGACGCAGTCACCAGGTCGGGCGGACGGGAACGGGGCCAGTGGCCCTGGGCACGATCAGATCTGAATCAACCAGTGCTTGCCGCCCGAGAGCGGCAGGTTGTCGTAGAGCCGCGGCACGAGCGCGGGGCCGAAGCGGTTCATGTACCACGCGAGACAGACCACGCGTTCCTGCGGCGTGCCCGTCGGGAACGCCAGGTGCTGCACGTGCGTGAACTGGCGCCGCAGGGTGTCGTGGCGACGCTTGGCGGCGTGAATCACCTTGCCGCGCAGCCCCTGCACCTCGTGCGCAATCCGCCCCTGCGACGACTTCACGGCCCCGGCCAGGGTCGGGTCGAGCGCCGGCACGGCCGCCAGGAGGGCGGCGACGCGTTCCTCCACCGCGCGATCGAGGTCGTGCAGCGCCTGCTCGATCGTGGGCGGCAACTGCGTCTCGAGCCACTGGTTCAGCACGTGCTCGTCCTGCGCCTGGAGCGACCGCAGGTCGAGGGACGTCCGCGCCAGGAAGCGCATCGACGCCGAGTCGAGCACCGTGCCCGTGCCCCGCGGCACGATCAGCGGCATGGGCGTCTCGTGGAACGCGTAGACCCCCTTGAGCTGGCCGAGGTAGGCCAGTTCCGACGGGCCCGCCACATAGGCAATCGTCGGAAACAGCGTGTCCTGCACCACGGCCCGGAGCAGGACGTTGGGGCTGAACCGCTCGGGATGGTCGTCGGCATCGGCCCGGAGCCCGCCGGCGTCGACCGCCTCGTCGCCGACGAAGAACTGGCCCTGCCGCCACTTGATCGGGATGCGGCCGCCGACCATCGAGAACAGCGCCGTCGCATCGGGTTGCGGGACCACCTGCGCGTGGTAGCCGGACGCGACCAGGGCCTCGCCGGCCTCGGCCGCCAGCCGGCTGGTGTGGCCGGGATTCTCGAGCACGCGCCGGAACAGGGGAGCCGCGATGGGCTTGGCAGCCGGGTCGCCGCCGTCGAAGACAATGACGCCCAGCGGCCCGAGCAGCAGGTCGAGCAGCCGGCCGAACGCGTCGGCCATGCCGCGACCCGGCGCGTAACACTGCCGCAGCTGGTCCACCACCTCGTCGGTGAACTCCGTGCGGGGCAGCAGGCCGTCGAGGACGTCGACGACGCGTGCGATGTCGTCGGTGAGCCGGACCTGGCCGACGGGCACGTGCCCATCGCCCTCCACGCCTTCCAGCGTGAGCCGGTGGGCCTGCAGGTCGCCGTCGAGGATCCAGGCCGACGCCACTTCTTCCCAGTCGTGGTCCTCGGCGTGGTTCCAGAACACGGTGACGCACGGCACGCCGTGCCGCGCCTCGATGTCGGCCGCGAGCCGGGCCGCCGTGAGGCCCTTCATCAGCGTGTACAGCGGCCCACCGAACAGGCCCGCCTGTTGACCGGTGACGATGGCGACGGTGCGCGGGTCGGCGAGCCTGGCGACGGCGGCGCGGGCCTCGGCAGGCGCGCCGCGCTCGGCGAGCTGCGCCCGCAGGATGGCGACCATCTCCGCGCGTGGCCGTGGGTGGGCCTGGGCGGCCGCGATGGTGGCCTGCCACGCCGCGGGATCGGCCGGATCACCCGCGTAGAAGGCCGCAAGCCGTTCGAATGCGAAGGTGTAGTCGAGACTCAGCCGCGACCCGGACCACTGGCGGAGGTCGATGCCCTGCGGCTGCGCCGCCTGCGTGGTCGAGTCTGAGGGCACGACACGCCACTGTGGCAAAGCGTCCATCGGGTGTCAAGGCGCGTGCCGCCACAGGCAGGGGCCTTGCTATACTGTCGGCCGTCCGCCAGCGCGAGCCTCGCGCAGGAGAGTCCCTGCCCTGACCCACGACCCTTCGTCCCTCTTCCAGCCGCCCGAGGCGGTCGGACCGTTTCGCGTCCGGCGTGTCCTGGCGTCCGGAACGCTGGGGCCGAGGTTGCTGGTGGAGGACGCCCGCGGACGGCTCCAGGTCCTCAAGCTCATCACCGACGTCGGCGCCGACGGCCCCGCCCTGGCCGAGGTGCTCGAGCACGTGCGCACGCAACTGCCGGTGCACCCCGGCCTGCTGCCCGTGACCGAGGTGGGGCTGTCGGACGAGGGGGTGTACCTGGCCTCGCCGGTACTCGACGCGCCGACCGTGGAAGGGCGGCTCCGGGGCGGACGCCAAACGCTCGACGCCACCCTCGACTGGCTGCGCGGCGTCATCGCCGGCCTCCAGGCCGCGCACGACGTGGGCGTGTGGCACGGCGCCATCCACCCGCGCGACATCCTGGAGACCGACGAAGGCGGCGTGCTCACCGGCGTCGGCGTGGCGCCGGCGCTCGAGCACGTCTCGCTGCAGGCGCCGGTGCGCGTCCCGTACACCGCTCCGGAACGCGCGTCGGGTCGGGCCTGGGACGCGCGCGCCGACCAGTACTCGCTGGCGATGCTCGCCCTCGACGCCCTCTCGGGCCGACGCCTGATCGCGGGCACGATCCCCGCGTTCGACCGATGGACGCTCGCCGAGACGCCCACCGAGGACGCACGCCTCCACGAGGTGTTCGTCCGCGCGCTGCATCCCGACCCCGACGAACGGTTCGCCTCGCTCGATGCGTTCCTGCACGCCCTGGCCGGGCCTGATCACGCGGCCGCGTCGGGAGCCCTCTCGCGGTTCGCGCGTGAGGGCGTCATCGTCACCCCGCCCGCCGCGGTGCCCCAGCCCGAACCCGTTCCCATCGTGCTCGAGGCCGATGCGCGCGGGTCGACGCTGTCGTTGTTCCCCGAGGAGCCGCTCACGACGGACGCGCCGCTCGTCGACGTGGAGGGCCGCGCGGACGAGACTGCCACGGGCGCCGGCGACGCGGGTGCCCAGGACGCCGGATGGCTCGTCGCCGACGTCCCTCGTGACGAGGCCGCGGCCGAGCCCGACGAACTGACCTTGCGCGCACCAGCTCCGGCGGCCTCGCCCACAGGCACGCACGAGCGTGGTGTCGCGCCACCGGCGGCGCCGGCGGATTGGCAGTTCGACACGGCAGCCGAGGCGGAGGCCGCACCCGCGTGGGGGGCCCGGACCGAGGAGTCGTCGTCCCTCCGGCCCTGGCTGGTCGTGGCCGTGCTCGTGGTGGTGGCGGCGCTCGGGTACGGCACGTGGCGCAGTCTGCAGACGCCGGAGCCGCCGGCTGCGACAGCCGGCCCTGCCGATGTGGACGGTCCTGCCACGCCGAAGGAACCCTCCGCGTTGCCGGCACCGAAGCAGGCGCGGCCCGCGGAGCCCGCGGCGGAGGCGAAGACCGGGCGGCGGAGTGATTCCGCGGCCAGCGCAGGGCGGCCGGCTGGGACAGCCGGCCCTACCGTTGTACCCGGCCCTACCGTTGCGCCACGCCCTACCGGTGCATCCGGCCGTGCCGATACCGGTGGCCAGGCCGCAGCGGACCGCCCGGCTGCGGAAGCGGTGCCCGGCACGGGGCGCGCGCTCATCCGGTCGTCGCCGGCTGGCGCCGTGCGCGTGAACGGGCGTCCTCGGGGCCAGACCCCGCTCGTGCTGCGTGACCTGCCGTTCGGCACCTACCTCGTGACGGTGTCGCGGCCCGGGTTCCGCACCGAGGAGCGGGAAGTCGTGCTGCTGGCGTCGCAGCCCGTGGCGTCGGTGTCGGTGGACCTCGTCCGCGAGGGCGCCGCCGCTCCCGCGGCCGGTCCGTCGGCGGCCGAGCCGCCACCCGGTGCGCAGGCGCTGGAAGGGCGCGCGCCCATCGTCGCGACGCGGGCGGGTCGGCCCGACGCGGGTGTGGGGGCCATCTTCGTGGTGTCGACACCGTCGCCGGCGCGGCTCTTCGTGGATGGGCAGGCGTATGGGAGCACGCCGGCCGCGGTGCCTGGATTGACCGCCGGCGCGCACACGGTGCGCGTCGAATTGCCTGGTTACCGCACGTGGGAAGGCCAGGTCGCCGTGGTGCCGGGCACGCGGGTGCGCGTGCAGGCCACGCTGCAGCAGGAACAGGAATGAAAGCGCTACTAGCACTGGAGAACGGCCAGGTCTTCGAAGGCGTGGCCGCGGGCGCGGCTGGCGAGACCAGCGGCGAAGTCGTCTTCAACACGAGCCTGACGGGCTACCAGGAGGTGCTGACCGATCCCTCCTACGCCGGGCAGATCGTCACGATGACGGCACCGCTCATCGGCAACTACGGGGTGTCGCCCGAGGACATGGAGTCGCGGGGGCCGCAGGTGGCCGGGTTCGTGATGCGCGAGGAGTCGCGCGTGGCGAGCAACTGGCGGTCGCGGATGACGCTCAGGGAGTACCTCGTGTCGCACGACATCGTCGCCATTGCCGACGTCGACACGCGTGCGCTCACGCGGGTGCTGCGGTCGGCGGGCGTGATGCGCGGCGTCATCGCGACGGGGGCCTCGGTGCGGGGCGAGGAACTGGTGGAGAAGGCCCGGGCGGCGCGGCAGATGGCCGGGGCCGATCTGGTCAAGGACGTCACCTGTTCGGCGCCGTTCGACTGGCAGCCCACGCAGGAGCCGGGGGCGACCGTCGGGCGCGACCTGATCCTCGAGCCGCAGCGCCGCGCGGGTCGCCGGCTGAAGGTCGCCGCGTACGACCTGGGCATGAAGTACAACATCCTGCGCCGCTTCGCCGAGCACGGCATCGACGTCCGGGTCTATCCCGCGACGACGCCGGCGGCCGAGCTGCTCGAGGACGGCCCCGACGGCGTGTTCTTCAGCAACGGCCCGGGCGACCCGGCGGCGTTGCCCTACGTGATCGAGAACGCGAAGGCGCTCGCCGACGCGGACGTGCCGGTGTTCGGCATCTGCCTCGGGCACCAGGTGCTCGCGCAGGCGCTCGGCGCGCGGACCTTCAAGCTGAAGTTCGGCCACCGCGGCACGAACCACCCGGTGAAGCACCTGGCGACGGGGGCGGTGGAGATCACCTCGCAGAACCACGGGTTCGCCGTCGATCCCGACAGCATCCCGTCGGACGTGGAGGTGACGCACGTCAACCTCTACGACCACACGGTCGAGGGGCTGAAGCACCGCACCCGCCCGATCTTCTGCGTGCAGTACCACCCCGAAGCGGCGCCGGGGCCCCACGACGCCGACTACCTGTTCCGTCAGTTCCTCGACGCCATGGAGGCGCGCGCCTAGATGCCCCGCACCGACATCCAACGCGTGCTCGTCATCGGCTCCGGCCCGATCGTGATCGGGCAGGCCTGCGAGTTCGACTATTCCGGCACCCAGGCCTGCAAGGCGCTCAAGAGCGAGGGCCTCGAGGTCATCCTGATCAACTCCAACCCGGCGACGATCATGACCGACCCGGAGCTGGCCGACCGCACGTACGTCGAGCCGCTGACGGTGGAGATGGTCGAGCAGGTGATCGCGCGCGAGAAGCCCGATGCGCTGCTGCCCACCGTCGGCGGGCAGACCGCGCTCAACCTCGCGGTGGAACTGGCCAAGGCCGGCATCCTCGAGAAGCACGGCGTCAGGCTGATTGGCGCGCAGATCGAGGCCATCGAGGTCGCCGAGGACCGCCTGAAGTTCCGCGAGGCCATGAAGGAGATCGGCATCCCGGTGCCGAAGTCGGCGGTCGTGCACACGCTGCCCGACGCGCTGGCGGCCGTCGAGGAGGTCGGGTTCCCGGCCATCATCCGTCCGTCGTTCACCATGGGCGGCGTCGGTGGCGGCATCGCCTACAACCTCGAGGAGTTCCGCGAGATCGCCGAGCGCGGCATCAGCCTGAGCCCGGTCCACGAGATCCTCGTGGAGCAGTCGGTGATCGGCTGGAAGGAATACGAGCTCGAGGTGATGCGCGACCACGCCGACAACTTCGTGGTCATCTGCTCGATCGAGAACGTCGACGCGATGGGCGTGCACACCGGCGACTCGATCACGGTGGCGCCGGCCATCACGCTCTCGGACCGCGAGTACCACCGCCTGCGCGACGCCGCGCGGCGCATCATCCGGCGCGTGGGCGTGGAGACCGGCGGCAGCAACATCCAGTTCGCCGTCAACCCGGCCAACGGCGACTACATCGTCATCGAGATGAACCCGCGCGTGTCGCGCAGTTCGGCGCTCGCGTCGAAGGCCACGGGCTTCCCGATTGCGAAGATCGCCGCGAAGCTGGCGCTCGGGTACACGCTCGACGAGATCCCCAACGACATCACGCGCGTGACGCCGGCGTCGTTCGAGCCGACGATCGACTACGTCGTCGTGAAGTTCCCGCGCTGGGCGTTCGAGAAGTTCCCGCAGGCCGATGCCACGCTCACCACGCAGATGAAGTCGGTGGGCGAGGCGATGGCCATCGGGCGCACGTTCAAGGAGGCCTTCCTCAAAGCCATCCGGTCGCTCGAGCTCGGCAGCAGCGGTGCGTCGCTCTTCGGCCAGCCCGTGGACGACGACGAGGAGAAGGTCGAGGCGCTGCGGCGGGCGCTGGTGATCCCGAACGACCGGCGCATGTGGGCGGTGTTCCGCGCGCTCGAGCGCGGCTGGACGGTGCAGCAGCTCCACGAGCTCACGCACATCGACCCGTGGTTCCTCGAGCAGTTCCAGGAACTGGTCGAGCTCGGACGCATGGCCCGCGACATCGGCCTGCGCAACATGTCGGAGGATCTGCTGCGCACGCTGAAGCGCAACGGGTTCGGCGACCGCGACATCGCGCGGCTGTGCGAGGTGGACGAGGGGGCGGTGCGCGAGCGGCGCCGCGAGCTCGGGCTGCGCAACGCGTACAAGCGCATCGACACGTGCGCGGCGGAGTTCGAGTCGTTCACGCCGTATCTCTACGGGACCTTCGAGCGCGAATGCGAGGCCGATCCCACGCCCCGCAACAAGGTCGTGATCCTCGGCAGCGGCCCCAACCGCATCGGCCAGGGCATCGAGTTCGACTACTGCTGCTGCCACGCCGCCTTCGCGGCCCGCGACGAGGGCTTCGAGACGGTGATGGTCAACTGCAACCCCGAGACGGTCTCGACCGACTACGACACCGTCGATCGCCTGTACTTCGAGCCGTTGACGCTCGAGGACGTGCTGGCGGTGATCGAGCGCGAGACGTCGGCCGGCGGCGAGGTGTCGTGCGTGGTGCAGTTCGGCGGCCAGACGCCGCTCAAGCTCGCCCTCGCGCTGCAGGAGGCCGGCGTGCGCATCATCGGCACGTCGCCCGACTCGATCGACCTCGCAGAGGACCGCGAGCGGTTCTCGAAGCTGCTGTGGGACCTCGGCATCCCGCAGCCGGCCAACGGCATGGCCGCGAGCCGCGACGAGGCGCGCGAGGTGGCGGCCCGCATCGGCTATCCGGTGGTGGTGCGGCCGTCGTACGTGCTCGGCGGCCGGGCGATGGCCATCGTCTACGACGCCGGCACGCTCGACGCCTACATGGCCAGCGCCGTGGACGTCTCGCCGGAGCGGCCGATCCTGATCGACCGCTTCCTCGAGGACGCGTTCGAACTCGACGTCGACGCCGTGGCCGACGGCCAGGGGGGCGTGGTGATCGGCGGCGTGATGGAGCACATCGAGGAAGCCGGCATCCACTCGGGCGACAGCTCGTGCGTGGTGCCGACCTACCTCGTGGCCGAGAAGCACCTCGAGACCATCAAGGACTACACGCGGCGCATCGCGCGCGCCCTCAACGTGATCGGCCTGATGAACGCGCAGTTCGCGATCAAGGACGACACGGTGTACGTGCTCGAGGTGAACCCGCGAGCCTCGCGCACCGTGCCGTACCTGTCGAAGGCCACGGGCGTGCCGCTGGCCAAGGTCGCCGCCAAGCTGATGACGGGCCGGACCCTGGCCGACCTCGGCCTGGTGCACGACCTCGACGTGACCGGCGTGTTCGTGAAGGCGCCCGTGTTCCCGTTCGTGCGCTTCCCGGGCGTGGACACCATCCTCGGGCCCGAGATGAAGAGCACGGGCGAGGTGATGGGCGGCGCCTCGACGTTCGGCACGGCCTTCGCCAAGGCCCAGATCGCGGCCGGCCAGAAGCTGCCGCTCGACGGCGCCGCGTTCATCAGCGTCAACAACGACGACAAGCCCAACGTCGTGCCGATCGCGCGCGACCTCGCCGGCCTCGGCTTCAAGCTGGTGGCCACGCGCGGCACGGCGGCCTACCTGCGCGCCCACGGCCTCGACGTCGAGGTGGTCTACAAGATCAACGAGGGCCGTCCGCACGTCGGCGACCGCATCGTCAACAAGCAGATCCAGCTCGTGCTGAACACACCGCTCGGGCGCGAGTCGTTCTTCGACGACCGCAGCGTGCGCCGCGTGGCGATGATGCAGGGCGTGCCCTGCATCACGACGCTGACGGGCGGCGCCGCCACCGTGAGCGCCATCAGGGCGCTGCGCGATCAGGGACTCGACGTCCGGTCGCTGCAGGAGTACCACGGGACGGTCACGACCACGGCAGTGTGACGAACGCCGAACGCGGAAATGCCGCGATGCTGCGATCCGGGAATGCCGCGATGACGGCCGCTCGTTGGTGAGCTAGGGACGGCCGTCCCCGGCGGTCCGCCGCCCGCGGCGGTGAGGTAGGGACGGCTCTCCGAGCCGTCCGCCGTGCGCCGAATCGCGGGACTTGGCGGCGGGCTGAGACAGCCCGCCCTACCGTGGCGGCCTCGGTCGGGATGGCCGTCCCCGGCGGTCCGCCGCCCGCGTCGGTGAGGTAGGGACGGCTCTCCGAGCCGTCCGCCGCGTGCGCGCAGCTTGCGATTTCTGCACACGACGGGCGCGTCGGGATCGCAGTGTCTGCCACGCGCCCCGCTATCCTTCCTGCAAATGTGAGTCAGCGCTGACGCGTCGGCGCGGGCATCGGACTTGCTCCGGCGATCGTCGTGGCTCCGCTGCCCGCCCTGGTGTGTCTGCTGGCGGCCGGGTGCGCCCTCGGCAGCGCGTTCGGTCCGGGCCCCGACTCGGCGGTCGTGCTGGCGGCTCTGGCCGCGGGGGCGCTGCTCGTGGTCGCGCGGTTCGCGTGGACGGGTGCCCGCGCGTGCCTCTGGCTGCCAGCCTGCACGGCGACGCTGGCGTGGGGCGCGGCGCTCGGCACGCTCGCAGACTGGCGGGCGTGGGAGCCGCCAGGCTTCGACCTCGCCGCGCTCGAGTCGCACATCGCGACCGGCGAGGCCGTGCGCGTAGCGGGTCGGCTGCGGCGAGACGCCTTCGTGTCGCCCGGTGGTGGCGTCGCCCTCGACGTGCAGGTCGACCGCCTCTGGTGGCGTGGGCGCTGGCTGCGCACGCAGGTGGGAGCCCGCCTCACCGTGGCCGGCGACCGCGCCCCGTCCGCGCGTGGCGAGTGGACGCGCGGCCGGCGCATCGAGGCGCCGCTCGGCGCGCTGCGTCGGCCGCAGCCGTACCGGAACTTCGGCGTGTCCAGTGCCGAGCGGGCCCTGGCCCGCCAGGGTCTCCGCTGGTTCGGCACCGTGAAGAGTGCGTCGCTCGTCGAGTGGCAGCCCGCTCCAGCCTGGGAAGAGGCGGGGGCGCGGGCCCGGGCGCACATCCGCGGCCGCGTGGCCGGAAGCGTCGGCGACCCGGCAGCCGCCGCCGTGGTCACCGCCATCCTCGTCGGCGATCGGAGCGCCATGGACGCCGCGCTCGTGCGTCACCTCCAGCACGCGGGCGTGTACCACGTGGTCGCGATCTCCGGCGGCAACGTCGCCATCTGGCTCGCGCTGCTGCTGGGCGTCCCGCGCCTCGCCGGGCTGGCCCCGCGCCTGGCCGTGGCCTGGCTTGCTGCCGGCCTGCTGGCGTTCGTCGCCGTCGTCGACGGCGGCGCGTCCGTCGCGCGGGCGTCGCTGGTGGCCTCGGTGGTCCTCGTCGCACGGTGGTGGGACCTTCGCATCTCGGGCACGCAGGCCCTGGCCGTTGCCGCCCTCGTGCTGTTGCTCGGCGATCCCCTGGCCGTCCACGACCCCGGTGCGCTCCTGTCGTTCGGCGCCGCGGGTGCGCTCGTGGAGGTCGGCCGATGGTCCCGTGTGCGCCCGGGCGAGTCGTCGCGCCCGGCGGGCCTGGCGCTGCGCGCGCTTGCGGGCACGGTGATGGCCAGCCTCGCCGTGGAAGCCGTGCTGCTGCCCATCACGGCCAGCTGGTTCCACCTCGCGACAGCCGCCGGCGTGCTGGCCAACATCGTGGCGATCCCGGCCATGGCGGTGGTCCAGGTGGCCGGGCTGGTGATCGCCGCGTCGGCGGCGTGGCCGTGGCTGGGCGAGGTGTCGGGGCGCGTCGCCGCGGCGGGCGTCGGCGCGTTGCTCGGCAGCGCAGACGTCGTGACCCTGGCGCCGTGGCTCGTGCGCGAGGTGCCGCCGCCATCCGCACTCGCCATCGTGGGCCACTACGCCAGCCTCGCGGGGCTGATCGCGGGCTTCGCTGCCGCGCGTCACACCGCTCCGGACGCCAGGTTCGGACCGCGACCCAGACGGGCCCTGGCGATGGGGCTCGCCTGCACGCATGTCGGCTGCGTCGTCTGGATCGTCAGCGGCGGTGGAGATCACTCCCGCCCGCAGCCATGGACCTGGCACGCTGCGGAGCGCTGGCAGCGGGCGAGCTGGCCGCGGGAGTCGTGGCTGGCCATCACGGTCCTCGACGTCGGGCAGGGGGATGCCACGGTGATACGCCTGCCGTCGGGGCGCACGTGGCTCGTCGACGCCGGCGGCGCCCTCTCGGACACGTTCGACGTGGGGGAGCGCGTGACCACGCCGGCGCTCTGGGGCCTCGGTCATCGCCGGCTGGCCCGCGTGGTGGTCACCCATCTGCATCCCGACCATGCCGCCGGCATCCCGGCTGTCCTGCGGCGCCTTGGCGGCCACGAACTGCTCACGGGGATTGACGTACCCGGCGATCCGATCGGGGCGGGGATTGCGGCAGCGTCGCACGCGGGACGGCACTCGACGCGCGCCGTGCGGGCGGGGGAGTCGCTGGGCGAGGGGCCCGTCCGCGTCGACGTCCTGCACCCCGACGCACCCGACTGGGAGCGGCGTCGCGTGCGCAACGACGACTCGGTGGTGCTGTGGATTCGCTACGGTGATGTCGGGATGCTCCTGCCGGGCGACGTCGGGGCGGCCACGGAAGCGAGAGCCATCGCGCACGTCGCGGCGGCACCGCTCACGGTCCTGCGGCTCGCCCATCACGGCAGTGCGACCTCGACCGGCGCGGCAACCCTGGAGGCCCTGCGTCCGGCGCTCGCGCTGGCGTCGGCGGGGCGGGGCAACCGATTCGGCCACCCGGCGCCCATCGTCTCCCGCCGCCTCGCCGCAGCCGGCGTGCCACTGCTGCGCACCGACGAGGTCGGTGCGATTCAGTTGGTGACCAACGGACGGGTGTTGCTGGTGCGGACGGCGTCCGGTCTCGAAGGCAGCCTCACGTCGTGGGCGCCTCGTCGCGCTTGGTGGCCTGCCACGCCGCCTCCATCTGGTCGAGCGTCGCCTCGTCGAGCGTCAGGCCCTCGGCCTCCACACGCGCGGCCATCGCCAGGAACCGGCGGGTGAACTTCCGGTTCGCGCGGCGCAGCGCCCCCTCGGGGTCGATGTCGAGCTTGCGCGCCAGGTTGGCGATGACGAACAGCAGGTCGCCGATCTCGTCCTCGATGGCGTCGCGGTCGCCTCCGGCCATCGCGACGTGGACTTCACGGGTCTCCTCGTCGAGCTTCTCGAGCACCGCCTCGGGCGTCGGCCAGTCGAACCCGACACGCGCGGCGCGGGCGCAGAGGGCCCGAGCCCGGGCCAGGGCCGGTTCGGCCAGCGGGATGCCGTCGAGCAGGTGGGCCGGTTCCCGGCCGGCCTCGGCTTTCTCCTGCGCCTTGATGACGTCCCACTGGTCCTTGACCTGCTCGGGCGTCAGGCGACTGGCGCCTGCCCTGAGCGGGTCCGGCGGATCGGCGGGCACCTCCGCTGGCGGAGTCGACGGGAACACGTGCGGGTGCCGCCGCACGAGCTTCGTGCTCACGGTATCGAGCGCGTCGACCACGTCGAAGCCGCCCGTGTCGTGGCTGACCTGCGCCAGGAACACGCCCTCGAAGAGGAGGTCGCCGACCTCCTCGCGCAAGCCCTCACGGTCGCCGCGCTCGATGGCATCGACCACCTCCGCGGCCTCCTCCAGCACGTAGCGGGCGAGGCTCTCGAGCGTCTGTTCCCGGTCCCACGGGCAGCCGTCGGGGCCGCGCAGGCGCGCCATGATCTCGACGAGTCGCGTGAACGCTGGGCCGGGGTCGCGAGCCATGGGCAATCCGGCCCGTATGCTAGCATCCGGACATGAGCCAGCCGGCCGATGCGTCGCTCACGTTCCTCGGCTACATCTCGGGCCTCGTGATGGCTGCGGCGGTGTACCTGGGCGACCAGAGAGACCCGATGACCGGCCTCACGTCGGTGAACCTCACGTCGGCCGGGCACGCCATCGACGTCCTGTCGATGCTGCAGGAGAAGACGCGCGGCAACCTCACCGAGGACGAGTCGCGCTACCTCGAGGGCGCGCTCTACGAGCTCCGCATGAAGTACGTGGAGGCCACCCGCAAGGGCGGCTCCCGCATCGTTGCTCCGTAGGCGTGCAGATCACCTTTCTCGGGACCGGCACGTCGCAGGGCATCCCGATGATCGGGTGCGCGTGCGCCGTGTGTGCGTCCGACGCGCCGGAGGACAAGCGCTTCCGGGCCTCGATCGTCGTCAGCCAGGACGATGGGACGCAGGTGCTGGTGGACACGACGCCCGACCTGCGCAGCCAGGCGCTCGCCTGGCGGCTCACGCGCGTCGACGCCGTCGTCTATACCCACAGCCACGCCGACCACATCTTCGGGCTCGACGAGTTGCGCCGCTTCATCGCGTTGCGGGGCGGTGGGGCCATGCCGGTCTACGGCGACGCGCACACGATCGACGAGCTCCGGCGCATCTTCGGCTATGCGTTCAGCTCGCCGCCCGAACTCGGCGGGGGCGTGCCGCGCCTCGAGGCCGCCGTCGTGGACGAGCCGTTCACCATCGCGGGCACGCCGTGGGTGCCCGTGCCCATCCGCCACGGGCGCCGGCACATTCACGGCTACCGCATCGGCGGCTTCGCGTACCTGACCGACTGCAGCGGCGTGCCCGACACGTCGTGGGCGTTGCTCGAGGACCTCGACCTGCTCGTGATCGGCGCGCTGCGCGACCGCCCGCACCCGACGCACTTCTCGCTGCCCGAGGCCATCGAGGCGGCGACGCGGGTCGGCGCGCGGCGCACGCTGTTCACGCACATGTGTCACGACCTCGGGCACGCCGAGACCAATGCCCGCCTGCCCGCAGGGATGGCGCTGGCGTATGATGGCCTGTCGGTGAGCCTGCCGCCCGCCGCGTAACCGATGACCGACGTTCGACACGGCGCGCGCCTGCGGGTGGATGTGGTCCGCTTCCCCGAGGACCCGCCTCGCGCCGGCCGCTGGCCGTATCCCGTGGTGGCGCTGGGCAACTTCGACGGGCTGCACCGCGGGCACCAGAAGATCCTCGAGCGTGTGTGCCGCCAGGCCCGCGAGCGTCACGGCACCCCGCTCGTGATGACCTTCGACCCGCACCCGCCCCGCGTGCTGCGTCCCGACAAGGCCCCGCCGCTGCTGATGACGACGCCGCAGCGCATCGAGGCCCTGGCGCGAGCCGGGATGGAGGCGGTGGCGCTGGTGCGGTTCGACCACGAACTCTCCCGCCTCGACCCCGACAGCTTCGTCCGTCGCGTGCTCGTCGAGTGGCTGGGCGTGGCCGAGGTGTGGGTCGGGGGCAACTTCCTCTTCGGGCGCGATCGCACCGGCAATTTCTCGTTGCTCCGCGACCTCGGGGCGCTCTACGGCTTCCGCGCCGAGAAGATCGATCCGGTCCGCTACAAGGACTTCGTGGTGAGCAGCACGCGGGTGCGTCGGCTCATCGGCGAGGGGCGCGTGGACGAGGCCGGGGCGCTGCTCGGACACCACTACTACATCGACGGCACGGTCGTGCACGGGGCGGCGCGAGGCCGCGCGATCGGCTTTCCGACCGCCAATCTGGCCACCGAGAACGAACTCCTGCCGCCCCACGGGGTGTATGCGACCACGCTCACGGTGGACGACCGCATCCACGCGGCGGTCACCAACATCGGCGTGCGTCCGACGTTCGAGGCCCACGGCCAGGTCGGGGTGGAGACCCACCTGCTCGACGTCAACCCCGACCTCTACGGCGCCCGTGTCAGGCTGGCGTTCGTCCAGCGGATTCGTGGCGAACAAGCCTTCCCGGGCGTCGAGGCGCTGGTTCGGCAGATCGGCGAGGACGTGGCCGCGGCCAGGTCCGTGTTCGAGCGGTTTTCGCTATAGAATCGCCGCGTATGACAGAGCCTCGTGAGGCGGCGTCGGGGTTGCCCCTGTCGCTGACCTGCGCCCCCGACAGCCGGTTTGTCGAGGCCGTTCGCGCGCTCGTGGGGCGAGTGGGCGCCACGGCAGGCGAGACCGCGCTCACCGATCCGTTCGCGGCCGAGGTCGGCCGCATCGTGAGCTGGGTGCTCGCCCATCCGGAGGCCGTGTCTGGCGACGTGGCCATGCGCTTCGAGCGCGACGGCGACCGGTTGGTGGGCGACGTGCGCTGGACGGGACCCGGCGCTCCGCCACCGGTGCCCGACGTCGTGTCGTCGAGCGGCGTCGAGGTGGCCTGCACCCCCGACGGTGCCGACATCCGCTGCCGGGTGTCGTGCCGCTGTACGTGACCGCCCGACAAGTCCCGCGGTTACAGCCCGAGCCCGGCACCCGTTCCCCGAACCCGGCATCCGGCACCCGGAACCCGGTCCCCGGAATTCATCGATGCGCCTCTACAACACGCTGACCCGCCAGGAACAGGACTTCGCGCCCTCGCGTGACGGCATCGTCCGCATGTACGCGTGCGGGCTCACGGTGTACGCGCGCGGGCACATCGGCAACTTCCGCACGTTCCTGGCCGTGGACGTGCTGCGGCGCACCCTGCGTCACGTGGCGGGCCATCCCGTCCACCACGTCACGAACTTCACCGACGTCGACGACAAGACGATTGCCGAGGCGCAGAAGGCCGGGGTGCCGCTGCGCGAGTACACCACGCGCTTCATCGAGGCGTTCCGCGAGGACGCTGCCACGCTCGGCATCGAGTCGCCGGAAGACACGCCGCGCGCCACCGACCCCGAGAACCTGCAGGCGATGGCCGACATGATTGCGGCCCTCGAGCGCAACGGCCACACCTACCGGAGCGACGGCTCGATCTACTTCCGCATCGCCACGCTGCCGCAGTACGGCCAGCTCGCGCGGCTCGACCACGCCGGCATCCTGAGCGGCGCGCGGGTGGACAGCGACAAGTACGAGAAGGAGGACGCACGCGACTTCGTCCTCTGGAAGGCGACGCGTCCCGGCGAGCCGACGTGGGATTGCGGCGTCGGGCCGGGGCGGCCGGGCTGGCACATCGAGTGCTCCGCGATGGCCCTGCGCCTGCTCGGCCCCGCGCCAATCGACATCCACTGCGGTGGCGTGGACCTCGTGTTCCCGCACCACGAGAACGAGATCGCGCAGGCCGAGGGCGCCACCAACACCCAGTTCTCGCGCTTCTGGTTCCACGTCGAGCACCTGCTCATGGACGACGGCGAGAAGATGTCGAAGTCGCTGGGCAACGTGTTCACGATCCGCGACATCCTCGACCAGGGCTACCGGGCCTCGGCGCTGCGCTACCTCCTCATCTCGGTGCACTATCGCAAGCAGCTGCGCTTCTCGTGGGCCACGCTGCAGCAGGCCGAGGAGGCCGTCCGGCGGCTGGCCGACTGCGTGGGTCGCCTCGAGCGTGTCAAAGGCGGGTCTGGCGCCGAGGGCTGGCAGGCGCGGCTCGAAGCGGCGCGCGCCGATGTGCACGCCAAGCTGCTCGACGACGTGAACGTGCCCGGTGCGCTCGGCGCGGTGTTCGAACTGCTGCGCGAGGCCAACGCGGCCATCGACGCCGGCACGCTGTCGCCGCCGCAGGCCGCGGCCACGCTGGCATTCTTCGAGGAGTGCGACCAGGTGCTCGGCGTGCTCGCCCTGCGCCGCCGGGAGGACGCCACACCGCCCATTCCGCAGGCCGAGCTCGACACGCTGCTCGAGGCCAGGGTCCAGGCCCGGCGCCTGCGCAACTTCGCCGAGGCCGATCGCATCCGTGCCGAACTCGACGCGCGGGGGATTCTCCTCGAGGACAGCCCCACAGGGACGATCTGGAAACGCAAATGAGCACGCTGCCGCAGGCGCCCGCCATCAGGACCGCGCTGCCGGGGCCGAATGCCCGGGCCATCATCGAGCGTGACGGCCACGTCGTCTCGCCGTCGTACACGCGGGGGTATCCGTTCGTCATCGCGCGCGGCGAGGGCGCGATGGTCGAGGACGTGGACGGCAACGTGTTCCTCGATTGCGCGGCCGGCATCGCCGTGAACTCCACGGGCCACGCGCATCCCGACGTGGTGGCCGCCATCGTCGAGCAGTCGCAGCGCTACCTGCACATGTCGGGCACCGACTTCTACTACGAGCCGCAGGTGCGGCTCGCAGAGGTCCTGTCGGCCGCCGCGCCCATGCCGGGCCCATGCAAGTCGTTCTTCGGCAACTCGGGCGCCGAGGCCAACGAGGCGGCCATCAAGCTGGCCCGGTACCACACCGGCCGCCCGTTCCTCATCGCCTTCCTCGGGTCGTTCCACGGGCGCACGATGGGCGCGCTGTCGCTCACGGCGAGCAAGGCCGTGCAGCGCAAGGGCTTCGGCGCCACCACGGCGCCCGGCGTGTTCCATGCGCCGTACGCCGACTGCTACCGCTGCCCGGTGGGGCTGCGGCCCGAGACGTGCCAGGCCGAGTGTCTCGAGTACCTCGAGGACAAGGTGCTGGTGCACCTGGTGTCGCCCGACGAGGTCGCGGGGCTCGTGGTCGAACCGATCCAGGGCGAGGGCGGCTACATCGTGCCGCCCGCGCAGTTCCACCAGCGCCTGCGCGCGCTCACCGAGCGTCACGGCATCCTGCTGATCGTGGACGACGTGCAGTCGGGCATGGGACGGACGGGCAAGCTCTTCGCCATCGAGCACTTCGGCGTGCAGCCCGACATCGTGACGATGGCCAAGGGGATCGCCTCGGGGCTTCCGCTCGGCGTGGCCACCGCCAGGGCCGGCGTGATGGACTGGACGCCCGGCGCGCACGCGAGCACGTTCGGGGGCAACCCGGTGTCGTGTGCCGCGGCGCTCACGACCATCCGACTGCTGCAGGAGCAGTTGGTGGCCAATGCGGCCGACGTCGGGGCCTACATGCTCGACGGGCTCCGCGACCTCCAGCAGAAGCACGCGCTGATTGGCGACGTGCGCGGCAAGGGCCTGATGATCGGCATCGAACTCGTGAAGGACCGTGCGTCGAAGGCCCGCGCGACAGCCGAGCGGGACCGTGTCGTGGACGAGGCATTCGCGCGCGGGCTGCTCATCCTCGGGGCGGGGCGCAACACCATCCGCCTGTCGCCGCCGCTGGTGCTGACGCGCGCGCAGGCCCGCACCGCCATCGACATCCTCGACGCGGCCATCGGCGCCGTGTCGGCTTCGAGGTAGGGCGCGGTCCTTGGGCGCCGAAGCGCAACGCGCGAAGGTGGCCGACCGCGCGTCACGGTCATCGAACGGCGGCGTGGGACACGCCGCCCTACCTCTGTCGTGATTTATGATCCGCGCATGAATCGTCGTCACCTGCTCACCACTGCCGCCGCGGCTGCCACGGGGCTTGCCGTCCACGGAGCCTCACGGCCCGTTCACGCTGCGCCCGTCGGCGACGAGGTGCTCGGCCACGGGCGGTTCCGCTACCGGCTGGTGCCCGGCTGGGGACGGCTCGATCGGGCACAGGTGCCGGTCGAGGACTGCCACGCGATCACCGAGAACCGTGAGGGGCAGATCGTCCTGCTCACCAACGACAAGCGGAACAACATCGTCGTCTACCGCAAGGACGGCACGTTCGTCTCCAAGCGTGAGGAACGCTTTCCCGCGGCGCACGCGCTCGAGTTCCAGGTCGATCGGCGTGGCGACGAACTGCTGTGGGTGACCGATCACCAGATGTCGGTCATCTCCCTGCTCACGCCCGACGGTCGCGAGCTGAAGCGGCTGAACCCCGACGTGCTCTCGGCGAAGTACCCGGACCTGACGAAGTATCACGCCACCAACGTCGCCGTGATGAAGGACGGCGACTTCTTCATCAGCGACGGCTACGGGTCGCACTACATCCACCACTTCGATCCCGACTGGAAGCACATCGCCACGTGGGGTGGGGCGGGCAGCGCGCCCGAGAACCTGCGCCAGCCGCACGCGATCTACCTCGACACGCGACGCGGAAGGGACGAACTGCTGGTGTGCGATCGCGCCAACGCCCTGCTCAAGTGGTTTTCGCCGAAGGGCGAACTGCTGCGCACGGTGCCGGTGCCGGGGTCGCAGCCGAGCAACGTCGCCGCGATGGCCGACAACCATCTCGCGATTGCGAGCCTGAACGGCATGATCCTGATCCTCGACGGCCAGGATCGCGTCGTCTCGGTGGTGGGTGGCGAGGCGCCGGTGTACGAGAACGGGACGCTGAAGCCGCTGGTGAACTACAACACCACGTTCAACCACCCGCACGACTGCTACGTGGACGGCAGCGGCGCGCTCTACGTGGCGCAGTGGAACTCGAACCGCAGCTACCCCCTGAAGTTCGACCTGGTCAGGTAGGGACGGCTGGCCCAGCCGTCCGTCCCGCTGGCCCAGCCGTCCGCCTTGCATCGCCCCGCACCGAGCGGACGGCCGGGACGGCCGTCCCTACCAAACCGCCACGGTAGGGACGGCTCTCCGAGCCGTCCGCTTCGCATCGCCCCGCGCCGGAGCGGACGGCCGGGACCCGCCTCCGCCAACGGGCTTCGGCGAGCCAGGCGGCCGTCCCTACCGAACCGCCACGGTAGGGACGGCTCTCCGAGCCGTCCGCTTTGCATCACCCCGCGCCGGGCGGACGGCCGGGACGGCCGTCCCTACCAACCGTCCCTGCCGCATTTCAGCGGGGAAGGTAGACACCGGCGCCGGGGCCGAGGGGCAGGCCCGCCACGATCCACACCACCAGCAGCACCGTCCAGGCGATGAGGAACGTCACCGAGTAGGGCAGCATCGTCGCCACCACCGTGCCGAGGCCGGCCTTCGGGTCGTAGCGCTGCACGAACGCGATGATCAGCGCGAAGTACGACATCATCGGCGAGATGATGTTCGTGACGCTGTCGCCGACGCGGTAGGCGGCCTGCGTGAACTCCGGCGTGTAGCCGAGCAGCATGAACATCGGCACGAAGACCGGCGCCATGATTGCCCACTTGGCCGAGGCACTGCCCATCACGAGGTTGATGCTGGCCGACACGAGGATGAAGGCCACCGTGAGCGGCGTGGTGCCGAGCCCGCTCGCCTTCAGCACCTCGGCGCCCTTCACGGCCACGATCAGCCCGAGGTTGGTCCAGTTGAAGAACGCCACGAACTGCGCCGCGAAGAACACGAGCACCAGGTAGCCGCCGAGCGTCTCCATCGCCTTGGCCATCGGCGTGATGACGTCGGTTTCCTTGCGGACCGTCCGCGCCCCCAGGCCGTAGGCCACGCCGAGCACCAGCCCCGTGATGAAGATGATGGTCACGATGCCCGACATGAAGGGCGAATGGAGCAGGTCGCCCGTCTTCGGATCGCGCAGGAAGCCGTTGGCCGGCACGGTGCCCCAGAGCAACAGCGCGACCAGGACGACGAGCGCTGCCAGCGCGTACCACAGCCCCCGCTGCTCTGGTGCGGAGAGCGTCGTCATGTCGCCAGAGGACGCGTCGCGATCCGTCTGCGTTGCCGACCACGCGCCGAACCGGGGTTCGACGACGCGTTCGGTCACCAGGGTGCCGACCGCCGTGATCAGGAAGGTCGACGTCGCCATGAAGTAGTAGTTGGCGGCGGGGCTCACGCGGTAGGTGTCGTCGATGATGCGCGCGGCTTCCTGCGTGAGGCCCGCCAGCAACGGGTCGACGGTGCCGAGCAGCAGGTTGGCGCTGTAGCCGCCCGACACGCCGGCAAACGCCGCGGCAAGCCCGGCGATCGGGTGGCGGCCCACCGCGCGGAAGACGAGCGCCGCGAGCGGCAGCAGCAACACGTAGCCGACCTCGCCCCCGGCGTTCGACATCACGCCCGCGAAGACGATCGCGATCGTGAGCAGCCGCCGCGGGGCGTTCAGCACCAGCAGCTTCAGCGCGGCGCCCAGCAGCCCGCTGCCCTCGGCCACGGCGATGCCCAGCAGGGCGACCAGCACCGTGCCCAGCGGTGCGAATCCCGTGAAGTTGGCCACCGTGGACGTGAGGATGCGGTGCAGGCCCTCGATGGTGAGCAGGCTCACCGGCTGGATCACCTTGCCGGTGCCCGGATGGACGACGCTCAGGTCGAAGCGGGCGGCGATCGCCGACAGCACGAGCACGGCGACCGCGAAGATCGCAAACAGCGCGGTCGGGTGGGGCAGCGCGTTGCCCGCACGCTCGACGCGCTGCAGCGTGCGCTCGAGGCGCGAGGGCGAGGCGGTGGTGGACACGGGCCCCTCAGAGCTTGATGAAGATCCGTCGCCGGTACATCCAGGCGCAGATGGCGATCCACAGGGCGGCATACGCGGTGGAGTGCACCAGCGAGGCCAGGGGCGGCGAGGGAATGAGCGGGGCGAAGACGTGCAACTGTGCCCAGTCCCACAGGGACTCGCGCGTGCCGCCGTCGCCCGCGACGCGGACGACGTGGAGCAGCTTGGCGGCCAGTCCCGACGCGAGGTACGCGAAGATCGCGTTGGTGCCGAGCACGACGAATGGCAGCGTCCATCGAGGCGGCGTGTCACGCCGCGCGAGATCCACCAGCCAGAGGCACGCTGCCAGCGACAGCAACCCGAGCCCACCCGTGTAGAGGACGAAGCTGCTCGTCCAGAGCATCTTGTTGATGGGGAACACGAGCGCGCCGGTCACGGCGGGCTCGCCGATGATGCCGAGCCCGATGAGGGGCTGGAACCCGCCCCAGACCCACCCGGCCAGCACGCCGGCGGCGCCTGCCAGGGCCATGCGCACCGTCGTGGCCGCGGTGAGGCCACGCTCGAGCATCCAGGCGGCGAACACGCCGAACTGCAGCGTGACGATCGACGGGAACGAGGACAACAGGCCGTTGGCGTCCCACGTGCGGTTGCCGTAGCCGAGGTGCCGGCCCATCGTGAGCTGGTCGATCCAGGCGGCCCAGTTCTGCGACGCGAACTCGCGCGTCATCGGCACGACGCCGGTTCCCGGCACGGGCACGAAGGCGAGCAGCACCCAGTAGCCGACCAGGATCACACCGGCGACGATCGCCTGGACGCGACGCGACGTGTAGAGGAGCAGCGCCGTGCCCGCGAGGTAGCAGAACGCGATGCGTTGCAGCACACCCGGGATGCGGAAGGTCTCGAGCGTTGCCGTGAGGAAGGGGAAGTTCTTCTCGAAGACGCCGAGCGCGAACAGGATGATCGCGCGCGTCACGGCATGGCGCAGGATGTCGGCGTCGGAGGCGCCCTGGCGTCGCCGGCTCGCGATGGAGAAGGGCAGCGCGACGCCGACCATGAACAGGAAGAACGGGAAGATCCAGTCCGTGGGCGTGGCCCCGTGCCAGGGCACGTGCTGCAGGGCGGCGTAGCCGCTGTCGTTGCCCTGCTTGTTCACCAGCATCATCGCGGCGATGGTCAGGCCGCGCAGGACGTCGAGCGATTGCAGGCGAGGGCGCGAGGTGGCGCTCGTGTGGGACGGGGGAGCAACGGGAGCAGGGGCGTTCATCGTGAATCGTCCTCAGCGTGACGGGCGCCCGCGACGGGCGGAGCCATCCGGAAGCGCGAACGCGACGTAGGCGTCGCCGGACCTGGTGCCCATCTTGCCGCCGCCTGCGGCGATGACCACGTACTGGCGGCCGTCCACCACATAGGTGGCCGGGGTGGCGTAGCCGCCGGCGGGCAGCGTCGTCTCGAACAGCAGCGCACCGGTGCGCATGTCGAACGCGCGGAACTTCTCGTCGTTGGTGGCGCCGATGAACAGGACGCCGCCCGCGCTGATGGCGGCGCCGCCGTAGTTCTCGGTGCCGGTCGGCGGGTCGGTCGGCTTGCGGGCCTCGGGTCGATCGCCGAGCGTGACCTGCCAGGCGATGCGCCCGGACGCGACGTCGATGGCCGACAGGCGGCCCCACGGGGGCGTGACGCCCGGGTAGCCCTTGTCGTCGAGCAGGCGTGTGTAGCCGCCGAAGGTGTACGGGATGTCGGGCAGGCCCTCGTCGCCCGATGGTGCGCCCTCGCGCGGCGTGTCGCCGAACAGGTATGCGACGATCTCGCGGCGCTGCTGGTCGGTGAGCGACGGCGATGGCGGCATCTGGCCACGACCGTACGCGACCACGTCGAGCACGGCGTCCCGCGTGAGGCGCGTCTCGACGCCCACGAGAGACGGCACGACGCGCGCGGCGTCGCCCTTGCGGTCGATGCCGTGGCACACGGCGCAGTTGACCTGGTAGTGGCGGCGTCCACGGGCCACCTGCGTCGTCTCCTTCGAGCGATCGATCGGGATCATGTGGGTGATCCACGCCATGTCGTTGGAGTTGACGAAGAACAGTCCGGTGGCCGGGTCGAAGGCCTGCCCGCCCCACTCGGCGCCGCCGTCGAACCCGGGGAAGATCACCGTGCCTTCCTCGCTCGGCGGCTGCCACTTGTGGAACGGCCTGGCGCCCTTGAGTTGCGCAAGGACGTGGGCCCGCGCCTCCGGTGTGCGCGACGTGACGATGGACTCGGAGAACTCCTGCCGCGAGAACGCGATGGACGACCGCGGCTGCGTGGGCCAGGCCTGCTCGCCTTTCAGCGTGGACGGCGGGACAGGTACTTCCTCGATCGGATGCACGGCCGTGCCGGTCTCGCGATCGAACACGAACAACTCGCCGGTCTTGGTGGCCTGCATCACGACGTCGACCGTGCGGCCGTCCTTCGTGATCGTGCCGAGCACCGGCGGCGTGGGCAGGTCGCGATCCCACAGGTCGTGGTGCACGAACTGGAAGTGCCACACGCGCTCGCCTGTGTCGGCCTTCAGCGCGAGCAGCGAGTTGGCGTAGAGGTTGGCGCCATGCCGGTTGCCGCCCCAGAAGTCGAAGGCTGCCGAACCCGTGGGCACGAAGACCAGGCCGCGCGCGTGGTCCACGCTCATGCCGGCCCAGTTGTTGGCCGCGCCAATCCGCTGCCAGGCGTCGGCGGGCCAGGTCTCGTATCCTGGCTGGCCGGGGCGCGGAATCGTGTGGAAGATCCATCGCCGTGCGCCCGTGCGCACGTCGAATGCCCGGATGTGCCCCGGCGCCGCGGGTCCGGGCCCCTCGGAGAGTCGCGTGGGGACGACGATCAGGTCCTTGTAGACGATGCCCGGCGTGTTGGACAGCACCGAGAGGCGCGACGCGTCGGTGTCGAGGCCGAGGCGCAGGTCGATGCGGCCCTCCGTGCCGAAGGTGGGGATGGGGCGTCCCGTGCGCGCGTCGAGCGCATACAGCCACGGACCCGCGGCGGTGAGGATGCGGCGGTCGTCACCCTCGGCCCAGTACGTGACCCCGCGGCTCACGCCGAGCGAGCCCGGGCCTTCGCCTCCGGCGAACGGGTCGAACACCCAGCGTTCCACGCCCGTCGCCGCGTCGAGTGCGAACACCTTCAGCTGCGCAGACGTGGCGTAGAGCACGCCCTCGATCACGATGGGGTTGCACTGGATCTGCGAGCGGTTGTCGGCCCGCGCGTCTTTCGTTCGATAGGTCCAGGCCACCTCGAGGCGCGAGGCGTTGGCCGGCGTGATCAGTGCGGCGGGCGAGTAGTGCGTGTGGCCGGCGTCGGCGCCGTGGGCCGGCCAGTCGAGCCGGGCAGGCGGCTGGGTCCAGACCCGCGCGCAGGCCAGGACGACGATCGCGGCCACGACCAGGGAGGGCAGGCGGAGTCGCATCGGCGGTGGGTCGCAGTGTACTGCACGATCCGGTAGGATCCGGCGGCATGGCTGACACGCAACCCTCCCGCGCGCCTTCGCGCCGCGCGTTCCTGGCCTCGGGCCTCGTGGCGCCCGCGGCCGCGGCCCTGGTGCCCGGCGCCGCGCAGGCGCGCACCCAGACCGGGGGCAGTCCCCCCCACGCCCTGAAGATCGGGGCGGTCACCTACAACATCGCCAAGGACTGGGACGTCCCGACCATCATCAAGAACTTCACCGACGTGGGGCTCGACGCAGTCGAGTTGAGGACGACGCATGCCCACGGTGTGGAGCTGTCGCTGAGTGCGGCGCAGCGCGCCGAGGTTCGCAAGCGGTTCGAGGCGTCGCCAATCAAGATTGGCGGGCTCGGCAGCACGTGCGAGTACCACGCCGCCGACCCGGCGGTGGTGCGCAGGAACGTCGAGGAAACCAAGCAGTGGGTGCAGCTGGCGAAGGACCTCGGTTGCCCCAGCGTGAAGGTGCGGCCCAACGGCCTGCGCAAGGACGTGCCCGAGGAGCAGACGCTCGAGCAGATCGGCAAGGCGCTGAAGGAGTGCGGGCAGGCTGCGGTGGACGCGGGCGTGCGCATCCAGCTCGAGGTGCACGGCGCCGAGACGCAGCGCATCCCCCGCATCGTGAAGATCCTGCAGTACGCCGAGCGGCACCCCGGCGTGTGGATCTGCTGGAACTCGAACCCGACCGACCTGATGGACGGCGGGCTCGAGAAGAACTTCGCGCTGCTGAAGGACCGCATCGGCCAGGTGCACATGCGCGACCTGTACGTCGAGGAGTACCCGTGGCAGCGGCTCATCCAGTTGCTGCAGGAGATGAAGTTCCCCGGCTACTGCTTCGCGGAGCAGGGCGAGATCACCTCGGACGGCGTGCGCGTGCTGCGCTACTTCCGCGGCATGTTCCGGCACATGGAAGGGCTCGTCCAGCCGAAGCTGTCGGTGTAGCCGCGGGACGCGTGGTGGCGGCGACGGACGGCTCGGCGAGCCGTCCCTACCGGCCCCAGCCATTGGAGTCGGGATGGTCGCACGTGTCCGCACGCGAGCGTTGGTAGGGACGGTTGGCCCAACCGTCCGTCACCGCCGGCCCAACCGTCCGTCATCGTCCGCCCCACCGTCACCGCGGCGCTTGCAGGCTGCAGGCCGTGGGCGACCACGGATCGCAGTTGCTGCCAGCCCGATCCCGGCGGACATGGCAGGTTCTGCGCGGTGGGGTGGCGACGCGCCACGTGACTCGCCGGCGCGCGCGGTGCGCGCGTTGGTAAGCATCGTGCAACAGGAGGCCGCATGCAGACGGCCTCCCGGCACCCCCAACCAGCAACGCGCACGGCGGCGCCCGATGCTGCCGACCCCAGGCAGGCGCTCGGCCTCGACGGCGAGTCGGCCGCGCGGCAGGCCCTGCTCGGCGCCGGCTACGTCATCCTGGCGGAGCGCTACCGCACGCCACGCGGCGAGATCGACATCATCGCCCGCGACGGCGACACGCTCGCGTTCGTCGAGGTCAAGACCCGTCGAGACCACGCCTACGGCGGCGGTGCGGCCGCCGTCACGTGGCGCAAGCAGCGGACGATCGTGCGGGTAGCCGAAGCCTTCGTGGCGCGGGCCCGCCTGGAGCACCTGCCGTGCCGCTTCGACGTCGTGTCGGTCGACTGGCCGCCGGGCGGTCCGCCCCGTGCCGAGATCATCCGCAGCGCGTTCGATGCGAGATGAACACAGTTCACAATTCACGGTTCAGAATGCACGGGCAAGGGAGATCGGACGATGCCCGACCGCCCTTCATGCTGAATTGTGAACCTTGAACTGATCTTATTCAGCACGCAGGGGTGCGGGAGATCGGACGATTACCGCCCGCTCTTCATGCTGAATTGTGAACGCTGAATTGATCCCGGTTCAGCCCGCAGGGCGCGGACCCCGCATAATTCCTGATGTCTGATGTCTGATGCCTGATGCCTGACCCTGCATTCTGCATGTTGAACTGTGAACTGATCTTCCGATGAGCGCATGGACGTGGCTGGTGATCGCCGGGGGCCTCGAGGTCGCGTGGGCGATCGGGCTCAAGTACACCGAGGGGTGGACGCGGCTCTGGCCGTCGGTGGTGACGCTCGTGCTGCTGGCGGCGAGCATGTACTGCCTGGCCGTCGCGGCGCGCACGCTCCCGATCGGCACGGCCTACGCCGTGTGGACGGGCATCGGGGCCGCGGGCACGGCGGTGCTCGGCATGGTGCTGCTCGGCGAACCGCGCACGATACTGCGCCTCGTGAGCCTGGCCCTCATCCTCGCCGGCGTCGCGGGGCTGAAGCTCGCGCGCTGACTCGGTGCGGGCCCTCCGCCGCACGCTGCTGCCGACGGTCCCGGTCGGCCCGCTGACCGCCCGTCTGCGCCCACCCGGCGGGTGGACCGGACCCATGCGGGGGTTGCGCGGGGCGGCACCTCGTGTGCTACACTTCGTGGTCGCAGTCGCTCGGAATGAGCGGGAATAACTCAGTGGTAGAGTGCGACCTTGCCAAGGTCGAAGTCGCGGGTTCGAATCCCGTTTCCCGCTCCAATCATCGCCTTCCCTGACCGAGCGCCCCACCTCAGGCAGGCGCCGTAGCCAAGTGGTAAGGCAGAGGTCTGCAAAACCTCCATCCCCGGTTCGAATCCGGGCGGCGCCTCCAACGTCACACGGTCCACTCCGCAGGCACCCTTGACCGCGTCCACAGGCGCGGGCACGATGCCCTCCACATGTCGCCGCTCACGCGGGTCACCGCGACCCCACGGCTGGTCCGGCACGCGCTCGCCCTCGCGCTTGGCGTGGCACTCGTGGCCGGCACGGTCCGATCGCAGGGGCCGACCGACCAGCCTGCTCTGCCCGGTTCGCGGCCGAACCTGCTCCTGATCCTCACCGACGACCAGGGATACGCCGATGCATCCGCGTGGGGCGGATCCGATGTGCGCACGCCGAACCTCGATCGCATCGCGGCCGAGGGCCTGCACTTCAGCCGGATGCGCGCCAACGCCACGGTCTGCTCGCCGAGTCGGGCGGCCCTACTCACCGGGCGCGACGCCGACCGCGTCGGGGTGCCCGGGGTCATCAGGACGGCGCCCGGGGATTCCTGGGGCCGCCTCGCACCGGACGTGCCGATGCTGCCGGACCTGCTGCGACGAGCCGGCTACCACACGGCTCTCGTGGGGAAATGGCACCTGGGCCTGGAGTCGCCCGACACCCCGAATGCACGCGGGTTCGACCTGTTCCACGGGTTCCTCGGCGACATGATGGACAGCTACACCACCCATCGGCGTCACGGGCAGAACTACATGCGTCGCGACGCGGCGCCGATCGACCCGCCGGGGCACGCAACGGACCTCTTCACCGAGTGGGCCATCGCGTACCTGCGCGACCGCGCGTCGACGCCGCGTCAGCCCTTCTTCCTGTACCTCGCCTACAACGCGCCGCACTTCCCGATCGAGCCGCCTGCAGAGTGGGTGGAACGCGTGCGGGCGCGTGCGCCCGGCATGCCGGCGTTGCGCATGCAGGCCGTGGCGTTCGACGAGCACCTCGATGCCGCGGTCGGACGCGTGCTGGCCGCGCTCGACCAGACCGGTCTCGCGCGCGACACGCTCGTGGTCTTCACGTCCGACAACGGCGGTTCGCTGCCGCACGGGCAGCGCAACGATCCGTGGCGGGGCGGCAAGCAGCAGCACTACGACGGCGGACTCCGCGTGCCGTTCGCCATGCGCTGGCCCGCCCGCGTGGCCGGTGGCCAGAGGACCGACCACGCCGGGCAGACGTTCGACGTGTTCCCGACGATGCTCGACCTGGCCGGTGTGCCGACGCCGACGGGCACCGATGCCGTGAGCCTCGTGCCGCTTCTGCGCGGGGAGCGCCTCGACACCTCGGGTCGCGACCTGTACTTCGTGCGCCGCGAGGGCGGGGCCGCGTACGGCGGCCAGGCCTATCACGCGCTGATTCGCGGGCGGTGGAAGCTGCTGCGCAACAGCCCGTACGATCCGCTCGAACTGTACGACCTCGACGCCAACCCCGGCGAGACCCGCAACCTGGCGGAGGCCGAACCGACGGTCTATCGGGAGATGAAGCTCGCTCTCCAGCGTCGCGTCCAGCGCGCCGGCAGCACGCCATGGCAATAGAGGTAGGGCCGGGTGCCCGGCTCGCCGAAGCCGTCGGGCGAAGGCGGGTCCCACCCGGCCGTCACGCCCGCATACGCGGAGGGCCCCCTCCACAGAGGTAGGGCCGGGTGTCCCCACCCGTCCGTCCCCCACTCTGCCGTCCCGTGCGGCGAGGACGTGGCATCGCGCCGCGGTAATGTCCCGTGGCAGGGGGACATTTGGTGGTCGGCTTCATGTTGGGCTATACCCAGATCCTCGACACGCACATTCGGCGTCCAAGCGGAAAGTGCGGGTGTTCCTTGTCTCCGGAGGGATGGTTCATGCGTAAGGCTTGGTACTTGCTGGCGGCCGTCGTCGTCATCGGCGCGTCGGCCGCGTCCAGCGCACGTCAGGTGCAGTCGCCCGTGTCAGCGGGCACTTCAGTCGCGCAGGCCGAGTCGCCTGCGCCCACGGTCGCCAACATCGAGATGCCGGCGTTGACGCCTGAGGAACAGCAGCAGCTCGCGCGTCGCTTCTCACCCGAGCGGCTCGCGGCCATCCGTGAGCGCCTGCAGGCCGACGCCCAGCGTGCCGTGCGCGACCAGGCCGAGCAGGCCTTCCGTGAGCCGACGGCTGCCGAGGCGGCTGCGCTGGCCGGCCCGCGCACCGAGTCGACGGCCGCCACGGTGGCACTGCCTGGCGGTGGCGTCGCACTGAAGGCCGACGCGACCAACGTCGAGTTCGTGAAGGCGACGGTCGGCAAGGACGGCGTGGTCGTGACACACGAGGGGAAGGGGGGGCGCCGTGACCAGTAGGATTGCAGCCACCCTTCTGGCGCTCGCCACGATCGCCGCGCCTGCCGCGGCGCAGTCGGCCCGCATCGTCGTGGTCAACGGCGATCCTCCGGGCGTCGGCTTCAACGATCCCACGCCGGCGATACCCGTGGGCGGCAACCCGGGCACGACCCTGGGGCAGCAGGCCCTGAACGTGTTCCAGTTCGCTGCCAACCGCTGGGCCGCCAACCTGCAGAGCAAGCAGCCGATCCTGATCGTGGCGTTCTTTCTTCCGCTCAACTGCAACGCTACCGGCGGGGTTCTCGGTGCGGCGGGGCCGAACTGGTACTTCGCCAACACCGCGCCGGCCGCCGGCGGCCAGCCGCTCGAGCCCGACACCTGGTATCCCGCCGCCCTCGCCGAGAAGCGCACGCGGCTCGACCTCACGACGGACATCGATCCAAACGATCCCTTCGACATCTTCACGTTCTTCAACAACCAGCTCGGCCGGCCCGCTGGCGCCAACGGCCCGTCCGACCCGGGTTGCCTCGTCGGCAGCGGCTGGTACTACGGGCTCGACAACAATCAGCCGGCCAATCGCATCGATCTGCTGTCGGTGGTGATGCACGAGTTCGGCCACGGCCTCGGCGTGACCGTCAGCCCGACCAGCTCGAGCACCGGCGCACGGCCCGCCGGATTACCGTCGGTGTGGGAGCGGCGCATGCTCGATCTGACGTCCGGCAAGCGCTGGATCGACATGACCAATGCCGAGCGTGCCGCCTCGGCGCTCAACACGAACAACCTCGTCTGGGCCGGACGGCAGGTCACCAACGTGATTCCGTCGGTGCTCGACTTCGGCCTGTTCCTCGAGGGCATCAGCCCGGTCATCCCGAGCACGGAAGTCAACCCGTCGGCGTTTGGTCCGCAGCTCAAGGGTGGAAAGTCGCTGCAGGGCTACGTCGTCGTGCCGGCTGATGGGGGTGGTCCCTCGCCGTTCGACGGCTGCGAGCCCTTCCCGGCCGGATCGCCGATTCCTGGCAACATCGCGCTGATCAATCGCGGCATCTGTGCCTTCAGCATCAAGGTGAAGAACGCCCAGGATGCAGGCGCCATCGGCGTCCTGCTGGCCAACAACGCCGCGGGCCCGCTGTCGCCAGGCGGGACGGACCCGACGATCACGATCCCCAGCTTCGGCATCACCCAGGCGCTCGGCAACACCCTCAGGGCCAGCGCCACGCCGCCGCTCGTGTCGATCGGTCTCGACCCGCTGATCCGTCAGGGTACGTCGTCCGGGTTCGCGCGCCTGTTTGCGCCCAATCCGTTCCAGCCGGGCTCATCGGTGTCGCACTTCGACACCACGCTCACGCCGAGCGTGCTGATGGAGCCGAGCATCACGTCGGACCTGACGACGAAGGTGAAGAACCCGTTCGACCTGACGCTCGCGCTGCTGCGCGACATCGGCTGGTAGATGGCTGAAGGGCCGGCGCGCGAGAGGTGCGCCGGCCCGCATTGGCGTCATGCCGCGATGCCGGCAATGCGTCCGGCGGACGGCCGGGACGGCCGTCCCTACCTGGGAATGCCGCGATGCCGAATGGCGGCAATGCTGAGAATGCCGGCCTCCCGACATCAGGCATCAGGCATCAGGCATCAGGCATCATCCCGCTCATCCGTTGAAGTACAGGTACGCCGCGAGGATCAGCGCGAGCACCAGGGCGGAGTTCACCACGTCGGCCCGGGTCCAGCTCGCGCGTGACTCGCGGCGGTGCTCCTCGGTCATCGTCGCGAACGTCAGGTCGCGCAGTTGCGACGGGTCGGGCGGGGCGGTGGCGTAGCTCACGCCCACCAGCACGGCCGACGCAATCAGGAAGATCAACAGGCTGTAGTACTGGAAGTAGATGTTGTTGACGATCCACAGGAACGAACCCGGCGCGTAGCCGGCGGCGTAGCCCTCGAGGCCGAGGCTCACGGGTGTGTCGACGACGAGCCGGAACAGCCCGAGCGCGAAGCCGATCGTGAGGGCCGCCAGGCACCCGCGCGCGTTGATGCGCCGGTTGAAGACACCGAAGAAGAACACGGCCGCAATCGGCGGCGCGAGATAGCCCTGCACGCCCTGCAGGTACTCGTAGAGGCCGCGCGCCCCCTGGATGACCGGAATCCAGGCCAGCGCGACGAGCACCATCACGCCCGTCGCGACGCGGCCCACCCACACCAGTTGGTGCTGCGACGCATTCGGCCGGAACTGCTTGTAGAAGTCCATCGTGAAGAGCGTCGAGCAGGCGTTGAAGGCGCCCGCCAGCGAGCTCATGAGCGCGGCAAGCAGGCCGGCGACGACGAAGCCGCGCACACCCGACGGCAGGATGTGCTGCACCATGAGCGGAAAGGCCGCCTGTGCCTCCTGCGGGATCACCTGGCCGTCGGGCCCGACGATGGCCGCCAGTCCCGGCGCACGACCACTGCGCGCCAGCGCCAGGGCCACCATGCCGGGCACGATGAAGATGAACACGGGCAGCAGCTTCAGGAACGCCGCGAAGATGGTGCCGCGCCGCGCCTCGCGTTCACTCGGCGCCGTGAGCGTGCGCTGCACGATGTACTGGTCGGTGCACCAGTACCAGAGGCCGATGATCGGCGCGCAGAACAGCATGCCGAGCCATGGGTAGTTCCCGTTGAAGTACCAGGCCATGCGGCCGGCTTCCTTCACCGGCGCCCACGTGCCCTCCACGCCGTGCGGCACCAGCGGTCGCCAGAGGTTGAACATCTCCGAGCCGAGGGCCTCCCGGAGACCGTCCCAGCCCCCGACCTGTCGCAGCCCGAAGACGGTCAGCAGGAGTGCGCCGAACAGGAGCACGAGCGTCTGGACGGCTTCGGTGTAGGCCACCGCGCGCATGCCGCCGATGACGGTGTAGAGGCCGGTGAGCACGACCACGGCCACCGAACCGACCCAGAAGCTGTTGAAGACCGTGCCGCCAATCGTCACCTGCAGCTCGGGCAGCAGCGCCCCGAACACCACGCCGCCGGCGAAGATGCCCACGGCCATCTTCGTGAGCACGTAGGCCACCAGGGAGATCAGCGAGAGCACCCAGCGCGCCGTCGGTGAGTACCGGCGCTCGAGGAACTCGGGCATCGTGTACACGCGCGACCGCACGTAGAACGGCACGAGCACCCAGCCGAGCACCAGCAGGCACCACGCGTGCAGCTCGTAGTGGGCGAGCGCGACGCCGCTGGTCGCACCCGAACCGGCCAGCCCGACGACGTGTTCGGAGCCGATGTTGGATGCGAAGATCGACGCGCCCACCACGAACCAGCCGAGGTTGCGGCCCGCGAGGAAGTAGTCGTCGGCCGTGTCGCGATTCTGCGACATCACCCACGCGGTGATGCCGGCGAGTCCGGCGAAGTAGAGCAGCACCACCAGCCAGTCGAGGCCTGTCATTCGAAGGCGTTCTCCTGCAAGGGAATCGGCGCGTATTCTACCCGGTCGCGGGGCCGCCGCCAGCGTCGCCGGGACGTGCTACCCCGCCAGTGCGTGCCGGGCCTTGGCAATCGAGTCGATCACCGTGCGCACGTGTTGGTCGTCGGAGAAGGGGCTGAGGATGTAGGACTTGAGCGCCACGATCGGCTCGCCGTACGTGGTTTCGCGGTAGCAGTCGGTCATGGAGATGACCACGCCGCGGCCCTGCAGGGCATCGGCCTGCACCAGCTCGAAGATGCGCCGGTTGTAGGCGTTGTGGGCGAGCAGCGCCTCGCGGCAGGAGGGGTCGGTCCGCTCCTGCTCGGGCATGGCGAACGTGTCGACGCCGTCGGGGTAGACGCGGAACAGCGTGACGGGGCCGAAGTTGTCGCCGTTGAGGACCGTCGTCGCCGGGTGCCCTTCGAGCTGTTCGCGCAGCTCCTCGGCAATCGCGACCACGTGGCCGAGCAACGCCTGCAGGCCGGTGATGCCGAAGAGCCGGAGGTTGGCCAGCGCCGCGAGCGGCCCGTGGCCCGCCCGCGTCGTCTCGAGCGTGTAGCGCCCCGGGTGGCGCTCCCCCGACTGGAAGATGTAGGGCGTCTCCTCGTCGCGCCGGGCCAGCCGCGCGAGGTCGCGGCCGTCCTTGAGGAGGACCGCACTCGAGACGTAGGGCGCGAACCCGGTCTTGTGGTAGTCCACGCCAATCGAATCGGCAAGCGCGAGATGACGGATGCGCCTCGCTGTGCCGGCAAGCGCACGCACCGTGCGATGCCGGAAGCCGAGCGGGTTGCCGTCGAAGTCGTAGCCGTTGAACACGCTCCAGGCCCAGCCGATCACGGCGTCGGCGTGGACGTGGGGCACGTAGTCGAGGCCCCGATCGCGCACCACGGCGTCGCGCACGCGCACCATGCCGGCCAGGTCGTCGAGGCCGAACGCGTCGGTGGTGCCCATCGTCGCGACGATGCAGGCGATGCGGCGGCCTGCGGACGCGAGGGCGGTGAGTTCGCGCTCGAAGACGTCGAGGCGAATCTGGTTGTCCTCGGTCGTCGGCACCTGTACGAGCTGGTCTTCGCCGAGTCCGAGCCAGTTCACCACGGTGCGACATGCGTAGTGCGCGCAGTCGGAGCACAGGATCACGGCCGGTTCGCGCACGCCCGTCTGCCGCACGCCGGGCAGGGCCTTCTCGAGGCCGATCTTCGCGCCGTACAACAGCGTGCCGGTACCGCCGAACGTGAACACGCCGTCGGATGCCTCCGGGTCGTACCCGACGAGCGCCGCCGTCATCGCGATTGCCTCGACCTCGGCGGCCGAGACCTGGCGCGACGATTCCTCGCTCACGAGGTTCGGGTTGTAGATCGACGGCAGCAGGCCCCCGATGATGCTGGGGATGGTGGGCGAGGGGACCACGTTGATCTGCGCGTTGGGGTGGCCCCAGATGAACATGCCCGAGAGGTAGCGCACCAGGTCGCTCGTCACGGCCTCGAGCGTGGACGGGCCCGCAGGCATCCGCTGCCGGCGGGCGGCGGCGTAGTCGAGCGTGACCGGCGTGCCGAGCATGGGCGCCGCCGACTTGAGGGCGTCCACCTGATCGAGCGCGCGCAGGCACGAGAACACGAAGTAGGCGTCGTGCAGCCGGTCGGAGACCGGCGCCGGGAACGCCGTGCGCAGCTGGGCGACGAGGTCCTGGTAGGGGCTGCTCATGGTCCGTGGGCGAGTCTATACCGCGTCCCCGTCACGTTCTCCCGGTCCTCGCGCGTGCCGGGCGGACCGGGCGCTTCGGCGCGAGCCGGTCGGCCAGGATGCCCACCGCCGGATCGGTCACCGCGCTGGCACGCGTGCCGAGCACCAGCTGGCGGCTGAGCAGCGCGCGGCCCGCCGACAGCGGACGCGGCCCATCCTCGGCCTGCGACGCCGGCAGCACCGTCCAGCCGACGCCCAGGCGGACCATCTCGCGCAGGACGTCGGGTTGGTGGCTCTCGGCCACCACGTCCAGCGGGGCGCCCAGCCGGCGCAGTTCCGCGACCACGAGGCTGCGCGTGTGCGACCCGGCCGGGTACAGCACCCACGGTCCCCACGTGGCCGGGCGCCCGATCGCACGGCCCGGCGGCCCGTACACCGACAGCGTCTCGGTGAGCAGTGGCCGCAGCGCGAACTCCGGCGCCGGGCGCGGTGGCGCCACGCCCACCACGACGTCGAGGTGCCCGGCCGCCAGCAGCTTGAACAGCGTGGCCGACGGCGCCACCCGGATCAGCAGGTCGATGTCTGGACGGTCGGTGCGGAAGGCCTGGAGATGGTCGGGGTAGTGGACCACCGCTGCCGCGTCGATCATGCCGAGCCGCACCCGGCCCGCCGCGCCGCGCCGCAGACGGTCGGCCCAGCGCGCCAGGTCGGACGTGAGGCCGAGCACCTGGCGGGCGTGGGCCACCACGGGCAGCGCGGCCACCCGCAGGCGGCGTCGTCGCGATTCACGGTCGAACAACGGCACGCCCAGCCGACGCTCGAGTTCGGCGAGGCCCTGCGACAACGCCGACGGACTGACGCCGACCGCCTGCGCGGCCTGGGCCCACGTCGGCGACTCGTCCACCGCCACCAGGTACTCGAGCTGCCGGATCGAGAGGTCGGGAAGCATCACTGCATCGTAATTCAGGAACGCTTAATCAAGTCGGAAATCGATGAATCATCACTTATCGTCACGGGTCATGAGTCACACACCCCCCGCGCCCGCCACCGGCCGGCTCGGCGTCCTGCTTCCGGGCATGGGCGCCGTGGCCTCCACCTTCATCGCCGGCGTGCTCGCGGCCCGCAAGGGTCTCAAGCCGCCCATCGGCTCGCTCAGCCAGTTGGCTCACCTGGAAGGCACCGGCACGGACGGCCGGTGCCTCCGCATCCGCGACGCCGTGCCGCTGGCCTCGCTCGACGACCTGGTGTTCGGCGGGTGGGATCCCATCACGCGCAACGCGCTCGAGGCCGCTCGCACCGCGCGCGTCCTGAACGAGGAGGACCTGGCACCCATCGCCGCCGAGCTCGAGGCGATCGTGCCGATGGAGGCCGTCTTCGACCGTCGCTGGGTGTCCCGGCTCGAGGGCTCGCGCGTCAAGCCGCTCACCTCGAAATGGGCGCAGGCGCAGGCGCTCATCGACGACATCGCCACCTTCAAGGTGACGCACGGCTGCGATCGCCTCGTGATGGTGTGGTGCGGCTCCACCGAGGCCTACTCGGAGCCGTCGGCGGTGCACGCGTCGCTCGAGGCCTTCGAGGCCGGCCTGAAGGCCGATGATGCCGACATCGCGCCGAGCCAGATCTACGCGTACGCCGCGTTGCGCAGTGGCGTGCCGTTCGCCAACGGGGCTCCGAACCTCACCGTCGATCTGCCCTGCATCGTCGAGGCGTCGCGCACGTGGGGCGTGCCCATCGCCGGCAAGGACTTCAAGACCGGGCAGACGTGGATGAAGACGCTGCTCGCGCCGGGCATCAAGGCGCGGATGCTCGGCCTGCGGGGCTGGTACTCGACCAACATCCTCGGCAACCGCGACGGCGAGGTGCTCGACGCCCCGGAGAACTTCAAGTCCAAGGAGGTGTCGAAGCTGGGCGTGCTCGACACGATCCTCGAGCCAGAGGCCTACCCCGACCTCTACGGGCACATCGACCACGTGGTGCGGATCAACTACTACCCGCCGCGCGGCGACAACAAGGAAGGCTGGGACAACATCGACATCTTCGGGTGGCTCGGTTACCCGATGCAGATCAAGGTGGACTTCCTCTGCCGCGATTCCATCCTCGCGGCGCCCATCGTGCTCGACCTCGCGCTGTTCCTGGATCTGGCGCATCGCGCCGGGGCGTCTGGCGTGCAGGCGTGGCTGTCGTTCTACCTGAAGGCGCCGCAGGCGTCTGGATCGCGGCCTGCCGAGCACGACCTGTTCGCGCAGCAGGCGCAGTTGCACGCGACGCTGCGGGAGTGGGCGAGCGTGCCGGCCGAGCCCTCCGGGACGGCCGCCGCGCAGGCGGGCGAACTCGCGAGCACGCGCTGAAGAACCCTGGCAGGCTCCGCGCCTGGCGGACCAGCGGGACGGCCGTCCCTACCTTCGGACACCACGGTAGGGCGGGCTGTCCCAGCCCGCCGCCTTGGCGAAGGCCCCGCGCCTGGCGGACCAGCGGGACGACCGTCCCTACCTCGGACTGCCGCGACGCCCAGCCTCCCCGGCATCACGGCATGCTCATTCCGCCCGTTTCGCCGGCGCCTCGTACCAGCGTGCCGGCGGCACGACCTTGGCCTCGTCGGGATCGCGCTCGTAGTGCGGCGACATGATCTGCACGCCGTGCTCGTTGAAGGCGTCCTGGATCTGCGCGTGCAGCGCGGCCAGCGTGCGCGGCCTCAGGCTCGCCTCCGCCACGCACACCACGAGTCTGTACTCGACGTAGAAGTCCCCGAGGCTGGTCTGCAGCACGAATGGCGGCCTGTCGCCGCGCAGGCCGGGTGTGCGCGACGCGGCCAGCAGCAGCAGGGCTTCGACCTGCCGCCAGGGCGTGTCGTAGCCGATGGTCACGCTGGTGCCCGCGTAGACGCCTTCACCGGCGTGCCGTGAGAAGTTCGTCGTGGTGCCGGAGATCACGACCGCATTGGGCAGCGTGACCTCCTCGTTGGCGAGCGTCCTGACCTTGGTCGACAGCACGCCGAGCGACGTGACCGTGCCTTCGACGTTCCCGATCCGCACGTACTCGCCCGGGGCGATCGCGTCGCTGTAGGTGAGCATGAAGCCGCTCATCAACTGGTTGACGACGCCCGTCGAGCCGAGCGAGATGACCAGGCCGAGGAACACGCTGACACCCTTGAACGCGTCGGTGTCGGCCCCGGGCAGGTAGGGATACGCCACGACGACAGCAAACAGCCAGAGCAGTGTCGTGACGAGGCGGCGCGTGGTGATCCCCCTCGGGCCGCGCAGCGCAGTGACCGGCAGACGGCCCTGCTCGATGGCGTCGAACATCACGCCCACGAGCCGCACGACCATCCGCATGATCAGCAGGATCAGCAGGACCGTGAACAACCCGGGGAGTGCGTGTACCGCGCTCCAACCCAATCGCTGGACGGTGCGGATCAGGAACCCACCCAGCGCTTCGCCCCACGGCCGGGTGAGCGGGAACTGCTGCAGCACGAAGGTGAGCCACGTGTACACCGCGATGCCGCCGAGCAGCAGGGTCACGAGCCGGACGAGGCGGCCCACCAGGTCGAGCACGCGCGATGCGCGCACGAGTTCGGCGTCGCGCGCCACGCCCGTGCGCTCGAGGCCGGCCTGCGTGACGCGCAGCAGGCGCAGCGCCGCGATCCGGCGGGCGCGATACAGCGCGAAGAACGCCAGCCCGAGCAGCACCGACGCGCCAAGGGCCCGCGCCGCCGCGTGCGCCAGCCGAGACGGCGCGCGCGCCTCCTCGCCCTCTCGCAACGCCACGTCGAGCCGCGCAATCGTCGCCGCTGTCAGCGCGGTCAGGTCCTCCTCGGACGCCTCGTCCACATCGTCGGGCACCAGGGCGAACACGTCGCGCCCCGCGACGGTGATCACCGCCGCACCCAGGAGCGGTCGTGCCGACACAGGGCCGGTGATGCCATCGTCGAGCAGGCGGTTGAGCACGCGCTCGGCGCCTTCGGCGCGTTCAGCCGGATCGCGCGGGACGATGGCGGCGCGGAAGGTGACGATGTCGCGGTTGAACAGGCGAAGCGTGGCGAACTCGGCGGCGGGAACGCGCCGCACGAGTCGCTCCGAGGCCGGCCGCTGAGGATCGACGGGCGGCTGGGCGCCCTGTGCTCCCGGCGCCGGCGCCGCGGCTCGATCGGCGTCGCGCGACGGACCACCGACGGGCGCCTGCGCGCCCTGCGCGTGCATCGGAGGCGAGACGAGGCCGATGGCGAGCAGCGTCGTCACGGCGATGACGAGCAGTGGCAGTGCCGGTGATGAGGCGATCCCTCGACGCATGATGTCGTGTCCTCCTGAGCCGGGGCGCATTTGCGGCCCGCGGACCCTACGGGACCTTGGGCTCGTCCACCGGCAGCGCGCCGGCGGCGCGCTGCTGCTGCTCCTGCTCGTCCATCGCCATGCGGTAGGCCACGTAGTACTTGTAGATGTTGCTGACGTACTGCACCGTCTCCCGACCGATGCGCTCCGAGGCCACGGCCTCGACGTTGCCGAACCACACGTTGGGATCGAGGCCACGTTTCGCCGCTTCCTCCCGCAACCGCCGGATGCGCCCGGGGCCGGCGTTGTAGGCGGCAAACGTCATGAGCCCCTTGTTGAGCCGGTCCATCGGCTCGTTCTCGAAGTAGCGGTCCATCATGAAGCGGATGTACTTCACGCCCGCGTGGATGTTGGGCTCGAGCTGCCGGATGTCGCCGACGGCGAGTTCGCGTCCGGTGGCGGGCATGACCTGCATCACGCCGATGGCGCCGACGCGACTGCGGGCGTCGTGGTCGAGTTGCGACTCCTGATAGCCCTGCGCGGCCATCAGGAGGTAGTCGAGGTCGTACTGCTGGCCGTACTTGCGGAACAGGTCGACGAGGGCCCGGAACTTGCGCCGTTCGGCCTCGTTGGTGGCGCCGCGCGCATACGCGGTGTCGAGGAGGTACCGGCGTTCCATCATGTTGCCGAAGGCCGAGCGCGGCCCGTACTCCTCGACCCAGGTGTTGGCCGCGCGGAGCAGGCGCGGGTTCGACTTGCGCATGGCCACGCCGATGGCCGCGCCCGTGCGCACGGCGGCGCCCTCGTGCAACTGCAGGTCCGGCCACACCTGCTTCCAGAACCGCGCCGCGTAGTCCTGCGCGATGGTGGCCTCGACGAGGCCGGCATTGACCATCTCGAGGATGTCGTCGTCCTCGAAGACCTCGGGCGCCTCGCGAATCCGGATTGGCGCCTTGCCGGCGGCGGCGAGTCGCGCGTTCAGCGGCTGCAGCGCGTCGAAATAGCTGCTGCTGCGGCGCACGAACACGGTTCGCCCCGACAGGTCGTCGACCGTGGCGATGGGCGCGACCGATGGGCCCGTCACCACGATCTCGGAGACGTTGGCGCGCGTGGGAGTGCTGAAGGCCACCAGGCGCTGCCGCTCGGGCGTGATGGTGAGCGTGGCGGCCACGAGATCGACCTTGCCGGCCAGCAGCGCTGGCAGCATCTGGTCGCGTGGCAGGGTCACGAAGACCACATGGACCTTGAGATTGCCCGTCTTCAATCGCGCGTTGAGCTGGTCCTCGAACAGCTTCAGCGAGTCGTAGGCGAGGCCGCGCTGCACGCCCTTGTCGATGAAGTAGTGCGTCCGGCTGTAGGCCACCCCGGCGCGGATCACCCGGCGCGCGACCATCTCGTCGAGGTCGCCCGTGAAGGGCTTGTCGAGGACCTGTCGCGCGGCCGGCGGCAGGGCGTCGAAGGGAGATGGCGTCTCGGGCAGTGCGCCGTCGGCCGGCACTTGCGGCGCCTCGGCGGTATCGGTCGGCGCAGGTGTCGTCGGCGGAGAACCGGGCGCCTGGGGTGACGAGCAGGCGCCCGACACGACGAGGCCACCGAGCAGCAGCAGGGTGAAGAGGCAGCGGGACAGCGCAGGCACGTCGGGGCTCCGGGGGCGGGTTCGACGAGCGCCGGCAGACGAGCCTCGAAACCGTCGAACTCATCCTGCCGACCTGGCAGGCATGGGGCAAGTTGCACCAAGGTCGAGTCCTCTTCGGCTCGCGTGGGAAGAAGTCCGCGTTCGCCTGCGAAGGATTCCGGCCCCGCCTCCTGCGGCTCGTCGAGGAGTTCCGTTGCCGTGAGCACGGGACTCGGCATCGAGCTTGCTCCCTACGGACGGGGACACGCCCCACGCCGATCAGGAGGACCGACGCGCCGGTGCGTGGCCCGTTACCGGAGGTACTCCATGGCCAAGACCACTCTCACCCCGGAGAAGTCGATCACCGTTCCGCCGCGGTCGACGCGGTTGATGCGCAGCCTCGGCTCGGAACTCGACCAGCTGTTCAGCGAGTTCGGCCTGCGGACGCGGTTCCCCTTCGCGTGGTTCGACGAGGAGGCCGTGGTGCAGCCCTGGGCGCCGGTCATCGAGATCGAGGAGAAGGGAACCGACTTCTTCGTCCGCGCCGAGCTGCCGGGCCTGACCAAGGACAACGTGACCGTGAACGTCACCGACCAGGCCATCGTCATCGAGGGCGAGCGGAAGAAGGAGGAGGTCAAGGAGGAGAAGGGCTACTACCGCAGCGAGCGGAGCTACGGCACGTTCCGTCGCGTGGTGGCGTTGCCCGAGACGGCCGACCCGAGGAGCGCCGTTGCCACCTTCAAGGACGGCATCCTCGAGATTGCCGTGCACCTCAATCCCACGCCCGCGCCCGAGATGCGTCGGCTCGAGATCGGTTGACGCAGCGGGCCGGGTCGCCTGGCCCGGCCCTGCCTTCCCCCACACGCAGACGGCCGCGTCGCTTGCCCCGAGCAGAGTCGAGGGGGGCGCGGCCCTACCTCCCCACACGACCCCGCCCTGCCTGACTACACCTCCCGCGTCAGCGGTGCGGTCGCGCGTACGGGGGCTCGCGGCGGCGCCGACTGACGGGGCACGGCCGAGAACCGCCCGACGTGCCACACGCGCGCCAGAGCCAGGCCGATCAACACGCCGGCGCCCGCCAGCAACACGCCCAGTTTGAGCTGGGCCTGCAGGGGCCCGAGAGGCACGACCGTGGTGGCGAAGAAGAGTCCCATGGCGAACCCGCCACTCGACAGCAGCCCGACCACCCCGATGTCTCGCCAGTGCAGGCCGCGGGGCAGGCGCAGCCCGAGCGCCAGGGCCACGGCGGTGCCTGCGAACAGGCCCACCGGCCGTGCCACCAGGCTCGCGGTCAGCAGGGCCCACGTGCCCGTGCCGTACGCCGTCAGCAGCACGCCTGCGTTGACGAGGCCGAAGGCAAACAGCGTCAGGTGCACCGGCTGGATCAGCGCATGCTCGAGGTGTCGCGGTGAGTCGTGGGCACTGTGCGGGTGATCGGTGAACAGCTCGAGCGACCGCGGCGCGTGTGGCACGAAGGGGACGATGGGCACGAGCGCGAGAGCGGGATGCAGGCCCAGCATCCGCAGGGCCCACCAGGACACGGGGCCACTCAGGAGCAGGTAGGGCCAGAACGATCGCACGCGACGTCGTCGAAGCACCGTGGCGATGGCGAGTGCTGCGACCAGCAGCACGAGGCCCGTGGGCTGCGCTGTCGCAAACGGGAGACGCCCGCCGAACGGCGCAAGGCAGGCATCGGTACACACGGCCAGGACCAGGGCGAAGGGCAGCGCGGCGTGCCGCGGGTAGACGCTGCGCACGACCGCGTACACGAGGGCGACGTCGATGGCTGCGGCCACGGGCCAGCCCCTCGAGAACATCCGTTCCTCGGCCACGGCCACCCACGTGAGGTAGGTCAGTGTGGCCGCAACGGTCGCCCCGGCGGCCGCGGCGACCGGAAGCGTCCAGCGTCGCCACGTGTGCAGCGCGCCACCCGGCAGCAGGGCCTCGACGATCTCCTGGGTCACGAGTGCGAAGAACAGCGCCATCGCGATCTCGTTGACCGGGAAACGCAGCGGTACGGCGACGCTGAAGTACGACTCGGGCGCGGCGTTGGCCCACACGAGTGCGAGGACACTGCCGATGGGCAGCAACAGGAAGTGGTCCGTGGCCCATCCGACGCCACGGCTGACCCGTGAGCGAGGAGGCGCCGTGCGCGACGAAGCAGCAGATCGCGAGGTCATGGCTGGCTCTCCCGCGGCGCGACGGGCCCGCGTCGGCGCACGACCCGGCCGGCATCCACCACGACGCCGGTTCGCGAGATCGCGCGGAACTGCATGTCCTGGTCACCGAACTCCACGAGCATGAAGCTCTGGTCCTGGTCGAAGTACGCGGCGTTGAGTGCCGTGGGCGTGCAGCCGCCCTTCCGCAGCTGTGCGCCGGCGCCGGAGATGAAGTACGTCACGCCCTTCTGCGGGGCGATGCGCTGGTAGAAGTGCTCGTGCCCGGAGAAGACGACCTCCACGCGGTGTCGGACGATGATTGGTTCGAGCACCACGCGCAGCTCGACGTCGGACCCGTGCCGGTTGCCATCCGAGTAGATCGGGTGATGGAACACCACGACCTTCCACGGCTCGGCAGCCTCCCCCAGCGTCCTGTCGAGCCACGCGATCTGTTCGGGCTCGACCTGGTTGCTGTCGAGCATGACGAAGCGGACGTGCCGTCGCGCGAAGGTGTAGTACCGGCGGCCGCCCATGTTGAAGCCGGGGTAATACACGTTCTCCGGATGGTCGTGGTTGCCGAGGACGGCCTGGAAGGGAACGCCCGCCGCGAGGATGGGTGCGTACGGGAGTGCGAACTTGCGTTCGAAGTCCTCCGCGTCCTGGCTGCCATACATGTTGTCGCCGAGCATCAGCACGAGTTCGTAGGGGAATCGCGCACGCTCGGCCCACAGGCGTTCGCCCACCTCGTACTGCGCCGGCTTGCCGTTGCCGTTGTCGCCGAGCACTGCCACCTTCAGGGGTGTGGTGGACGCCGGCGCCGCGGGCGCCTGCGGGCCCGGCGCACCGGCCTCGACGGCCAGGCCCATGGCAGCGGCGAGCACGAAGGCGAGCAGGCGTCGCATGGGGGCCTCGCGCGTCAGGACAGGACGGTCTCGAACTTCTTGATCTCCCAGTCCACCGCGCCGTCGTGCCGCGCGCTGATCGCGCGCAGGCTCTGCGACAGGTCGCTCACGTGCTGGTGGTACGGCACGGTGACCAGGTAGTGCAGCTCCTCCGATGACGAGCCGCGCAGCTCGAACGACAGGGCCCGTCGCCGCATCTCGTCCTCGAGCTCCTGCTGGAGCGTGCCCGCGGACCGTGACTCGATCTTCAGATCGAAACGCAGCCGCGCGGGCGGCTCGAGCGATTCCAGCAGCCACAGCACGCCGATGACGAAGAAACAGCCGACCGTCGCGAACAGGAAGAGGCGCGTGCCGCACGCGAGGCCGATGGTCAGGGCCACCAGCATCACCCCGGCATCCTTCGGGTCCTCGATGCGCGACCGGTAGCGGATGAGGCCAGCGGCACCGACGACCGCGAACGCCCGCGCCAGGCTCTCGGCCACCACCACCACGATCATGGCGCCCACGACCGCGAGGAGAATCTGCGCCTGGATCACGTGAGCCGATCGCGGCACGATGCCCCGCCGCACAGGACGGACGACGCCGAGGGCAGCGCCGAGGAGTGCGGCGATGACCAGGACCGTCAGGGCCTGTTGCACCGCCTCGAGCGACTCAGGTGAAAGGAGGAGGGACTCCATGACAGGGCCCGGTCAGTGAGCGAACCGGCGCCCGGCGCTCGGCCGCTCCACGTCATGCACAGGCAAGAACGACGCCACGCCGTTGCCGGCTGCCACCGACACGCCAGCACGACGCACCGTGACCGCCGGACGGGTTCGGCGGCTCCTGGCACACGTCCGGCGACTGCACCTCTGTGAGCCAGGTGGCGCGATCGCGTCCCTGGACCCGCGGAAGATTCCGCGCGCGCGGGGCAAATTCACCACGGGGACTGCCCGTGTCCGGTCAGTCCGGGTGGGGGCTCGGCCACCGCGAGACCCTGGGCGATCTTCTGCTGCAGCTTCGCGATGAACCGGTCGGCTCGCTCCGGCTGGTAGCCGCCGGCGCGGAAGGCGTCTCGCCACTGCGCCGGCGACAACCGGGACATCAGCCGGCTGGCCCACACGACGTCGCCCGGCGTGATGCGACGCGCGTAGAGGACCTCGTGGCGTGCGCGGTACTCGAACTCGACGAAGCCGTCGCGGATGCCGCGGATGAAACCGAGGCGTTCGAAGACGCGCGGGTCACCGCGCACGGGGGCGAGCCGGCCCGTCTCGCCGAGGGCCGCGCCCAGATCGCGGACGACATACCAGCGCTGCGGCGTGGGCGCGCCCGGGGGCCGATACTCGTAGAGTGTGTTGTTGGCGTCCTTGAGGTCCGTGCTGTTGAACATCGCCAGGATGACCAGCAGGCCGCGCTGTTCCCAGGTGTGGGTGTGGGGATTGCTCATCCAGCTCCACTCGCCACGCGTGCGCAGCCACGGGGGCGTGAGGCGGAAGCGGCCCCCCGGCACACGACGCACCCGGCCGTCGACGTCGAGCAGGAACGACCCGACGAAGTACACCGGCGGCTGGTGATAGCCGACGGCAGACAGCACCCGCGACAGCGTGACCTCGATGGGGCCTTCGGGGTTGCGGAGCGCCGAGCGCGGCCCCTGCTTGACCTTCCAGATCCGGCCCTGGGGATCCCGCACCGTCATGCCGGGATTCACGCCGCCTCGCTTTGGTTCGACGAAGGTGTACGTGGCTGCCGGATCCGGGGCCATCGCCGCGCCCCACGGCCCGTCGAACAGATCGCGGCGCTCGAGATCGGTCGGATTCACCCACAGTTCCGTGATGTCGTGGGGAGGATCGGGACTGTCCGGCCCTGTCGCACCGGGGCCCGCAATGGGCCCGGCCGCGAGGGTGGCGCCGACGACGAGCCAGGCGACGGGAAGCAGTCGGGCAGTCATGGGGGAGGCCTCAAGGGGCGAATGGAACCACTTCCATCCGACGCGACAGGCGCCCGAGCCGCAACACGTCGTTGAGCCTGAGAAGGAAGCGCCAGCCTTCATCGCTCCGGCCGATGTCGATCCGCACCAGGGTGCTGCGCACGTTGTGGATGCGGACGCCGACGCCCCACGACGTCCGATCGAAATCGAGGTCGGCCAGACGAGGGCCGACGTTGCCGGCGTCGAGGAAGACGGCGCCGTCCACGTGCGGCAACAGCGCCCAGCGCGATTCGACGTTGGCCACCATCATGTGGCGATCGTGGAAGCGGTAGTCGTCGTACCCGCGCAGCGTGTTGTTGCCGCCGAGGCTGGGCATCAGGTAGAAGGGCACCTGGCCGGTCTGCGACGTGGTCGTGAACGAACCCCACCAGTGCAGCACGACGACGCCGCGCGCACCGGCGACGGGGATGAAACGGACGGTCTCGAGGTCGTAGCGGTCGAACGAGTAGGCGCCGCCCGTGACGTCCCCATACATCGTCCACGCGGCCCGATACAGGCGTCCTTTCGTCGGGTGGCCGGGCGCGTCGCGCGTGTCGGAGAGGAGCGTGACGCCGGCATGCACGAACCGCGGCTGCGCGGCGAGGTTGGCCGCCGGTGCCTCGGGGTAGATCTGCGTGGTGTCGGGTTCGTCGCGATCGAACGGGCCGGTCGACGACGACACGCCCGGGCGATTGAGCAGCCCCACGCTGCCGAGCACCGTGATGCGCGTGGAGGCTCGCCACGTCGCATACCCGACCACGTCCACGGCGTGGAGCCGGTAGTCGCTCACGCCCGCTTCGACGGTGTCGGGGCCCACTCCGTAGAAGCGGTTCTGGGTGAAGTCCTGCCAGAACGTCTTCACGCCGAGTTGCAGGCGCCGCTGCGCGAGGTTCGGCACCTCGAACGTGGCCTGGGCGCTCTTGTAGCCACGCCACGAGACGGCGGCGGACACGTCGGCCACGGCACGGCCGTCGAACAGCGACGTGCGATAGCCGGGCCCGATGGACACCCACCCCGCGCCGGTGATCATGTGGCCGAACTCCGGGTAGAACCCCTCGCGCGGCCGCTCGCGCGGCTCACCCCCGTCGCGGACGGTGCGCGCGATGGCCTTCGTGAGCCACGCCGGTTCGGGGAGGAACGCGGGCGGCTGAACCGGCTTCGCAGGGCCGGCGTCCGGCTGCGGGGGCTCCTGCTGCGCGTACAGCGGCCCCGACCAGAGCAGCAGGCAGGTGGCCAGCAGGGCACTCGCGTGACGTGAGCAGCAGTGGTGGCGGATGGCAGCCGGCGTCATCGGCGAACGCTCCGGGCGTCGCCTGGCCGCGGCGCCCGGTCGGGATGGATGCAAGTTCGGGCCCAGAACGAATCTTGCAAGTCGATCGGACGTGGTCACGCGCTGGCTGGGGGTGTTCGTGGCGATGATCGGGCTGGCTGCCGGGCAGCCCGCGGCGCCCCACCTGCCTGTCGACCCCTTCCGGTTCCTCTCACCGGGAATCACCATCGACGCAACCGATCGCACGCGGCTCGACCGGGGGGAGCCGGTCGTCCGCATGCTGCCCGGCCGCCGGGGCTTCGTGATGCTGCTGGCGGTCATCCGGGTGGATGTCACGCCGGAGCGCTTCCTCGACTGGGCCGTGGAGCCGGAGCGGCTGCAGCGCGGGAAGTACGTGCCACAGGTCGGACGGTTCTCGGAGGTGCCGCACGTGTCCGACGTCGAGGGCCTGACGGCCGAGGCGAGCGACATCGAAGACCTGCGGCGCTGTCGTCCGGGACGCTGTGGCGTCAAGGTCCACGGAGCGGAGATCCAGCTCGCGCAGGCACGGCTCCAGGGCCCCGACTGGCGGCGCCACGGCGACTCGGTCATCCGCGAGCTGCTGGTGCAGCGCGCCACGGCCTACCTCGCGCGCGGCGACGCCGGCCTGCAGCCGTACCAGGACAACGGTGCCGACGTCGTGCCAGGGGTCGCGTTCGGCGAACTCGTGTCGGGCCTGCCGTTCCTGCACGTGCGCTTCCCGGGACTCGTCCGATACCTGGTCGACTATCCCCACGCCGGCAGCGGGCGTGTCGTGACGTCGCGCCTCTACTGGTCGAAGGAGGCGCTCGGCGTGAAGCCCATCGTCGGCATCACGCATCACGTGGTCACGCTGCATGGCGATCCGCGGCTGCCCGCGGTGCTCGTCATCGGCAAGCAGGTGTTCGCCACGCACTACAAGAACGCGTCGGTCACGGTGACGGCGCTGGCCGGTGGTGCTGACGGTCGGTATCTCGTGTACCTGCACCGCTCGGATCTCGACATGCTCGAGGGCTTCCTCGGCGGCCTGACCCGACGGATGATCGAGCGCCGGATCCGCGGCGAGGCGCCGCGTGTGCTGCGCGAGCTGCGGTTCCGGCTGGAGCGCGGCGCGCCCGAACAGACTCAGTAATGCCGCGCCGTCATCTCTAAGCGGCGCGATGGGACCTCGCGCCCTACCGGTGCGCTTCGTGCCGAGGTAGGGCGCGGTCTCCGACCGCGCCGTCATCCCCGAGCGGCGCGATGAGACATCGCGCCCTCCCTGTGTGGTCCGCGGCCTCATCAGGCATCAGGCATCAGGCATCAGTCATCAGGCATCCTCCCGATCCTGTTACAGTCCTGGGCATGCGCGCAGTCGTGATGGGGTGTCTGCTGGCTCTGGTCGCCACGACGGGATCGGCTGCCGAGGAACGGCCGCTGTTCAACGGACGCGACCTCACGGGGTGGACGCACGTCGGCAAGGGACAGGTGGTCGTCGACAACGGCCTGCTCAAGACCGTCGGCGGCATGGGGTTGCTGTACTACGCCGCTGAACGGTTCGGCGACTGCGTCATCCGGGTGGTCTATCGCACGACGACGGTGGACGACAACTCGGGGGTGTTCGTGCGGATCCCCGAGCCGCCGAAGGATGCCTGGCAGGCGGTGCACACGGGCTACGAGATCCAGATCCTGGAGAACTTCCCCGCTGACTACACGCTCAGCGAGCACCAGAAGAAGTTCGGCACGTCGTGGCACACCACCGGCGCGATCTACTCGATGAGTCCGGCGCTGGCCCGGCCGCAGAAGCCCGTGGGCGAGTGGAACACGATGGAGATCGAACTGCGCGGTCCGAGGACCGTCATCCGCCTCAACGGCGTGCTCGTGAACGACTTCGTGGAAGGGTCGGTCGTGCCGCCGCGTGAGCACAGCTACGAGCCGGTGCGCGGCCGTCGGCCCGATGCCGGCTACATCGGCATCCAGAACCACCACGAGCCGCAGACGGTCCTGTTTCGCGAGATCACGGTCATCCGGTAGCGCGCGATGCGATCCTCACGCCGAGGACTGCTGTTCGGTGGAGCCGGCCAGGCATCCTCCCGCGCTGGCGAGGCTGGGCCGCGTCCCAGGGATTTCTGGACGGCCATCGTCGATTCGGGATTTGCGGTGCCTGCGGGCGAGCGGCCACTCGATCTCCTCGTCGAGTTGGGGCGACACTTCGGTCACCCCGACGCCGTGCTGCGCGACCGGTGCGGCTATGGCATCACGGCGCGCTGGGTCGTGCGCGAGAAGCGCCTGTCGCCCGCCGACCTGCAGACGCTGGCCGACACGTGGGCGGCGGGTCTGCTGGCCGAGAGCGACCCCTATGGCGGTGACCCCACGCTCCGGCGCTCCTTCAGCGCACTCGGCCTGTCACTCGTGGCGGCCGCAGCCCTCGACGCCCAGGCCCTGGACGGCCCGACGCGGCTGGCCCTGGTGTCGCGGGCCGCGGAGCAGTTGCGCACCAACACCGACAGGCGTGGGTTCGACCCGGTGGTGGGCTGGGTGCATGTGACGGCCCACACGGCCGACCTGCTGAAGTTCCTCGGACGTGACCCGCGGCTCACGCGGGCGCAGCAGGGCGTCGTGCTCGGCGCGATTGCCGACACGCTGGTGGCGGCACCCGCCGTGTTCACGTGGGGCGAGGACGAGCGGCTGGCGCGCGCGGCCGCGTCGGTGCTGCGGCGCGACGACGTCGATGGCGAGCTGGTGCGGACGTTCCTCGAGACCCTGTCGGCCGCGGGGCGCCGCGTCGACTGGGACCGTCCGCTGGCCGGGGCAGGACTGGCGCCGCTCTTCAACGCGAAGACGGTGCTGAAGGACCTCTACCTGGTGCTGGATGTGGCGGGCAGGGAGGACCTGCGACGGCAGGTCCTCGCATGCCTGGAGCAACTCGCGTAGACGAAACGCTGAAATGCTGAATTCCTGAAATTCTGCAATTACTTTGCGAGCGGGTCAGGTCGCATCTGGAACCGTACGATCTTGCTCGACGTGCCCTTGCCGCCTTCCATGTGGAACGGCGCGCGCGTGCTCACCGTGCTCCACAGACCGCGGCCCTTCCAGCCGCCCTTCGGGTCGTCGATGCGGCCGTCCATCCACTTGGTGTAGTAGCCGAGCGGATAGGGCACGCGCAGCACCACCCACTTGCCGTCCTTCAGCACCAGCAGGCCTTCCGAAGCATTGCCGGTGTTGATGGGCGTGTTGGTGCTGCCGATGCCGAGCGTGTCGAACCAGTCCACCCACGTGTAGTAGCTGGCTTCCGCGCTGCCGCTGCCCGTCACGCCTTTCAACTGGGGCACGGGCTCGGTGTAGAGCGTCCAGCCCTCGGGGCAGTGCTGCCCGGTGGCATTCGGGCCGTTGAGCGGGCCCTTGCACTTCCGGCGATCGAAGCTGGCCAGGTGGCCGCTGGCCAGCGCGGCCCAGACCACGCCGTTGCGGTCCACGTCCATGCCGCGCGGCGAGAACCCGCGCCTGGCCGGGTCGGTGTGCTTGAAGGGCGGCTCGTAGACCTCCACCAGCGTCGTCTCGGGAGGGTTGGCGCCGGGCACGAGGCGCACGGCGGCGCCGGGGTAGCCGAGCACCGATCCCCAGATCGATCCGTCGGGCGCCGGCTGCACGGAGTAGAACGCGCCGTTGTAGCGCTTGTCCTTCGTCGGATCGACCGGCTCGTTCGGCTCCACGTAGGCGTCGCGCTTGCCGTTGCCGTTGGTGTCGATCACGAGCACGGTCCAGCCCTGGGCCTTCGCCTCGTCGCCCGTCTCCTCGAAGAGCTTCGTGTTCAGCCAGCCCACCACCTGACCACCGCCGCTGGTCCAGAGCGTGTGGTTGGCGTCTTCGGCAAACGCGAGGTGATGCGTGGAGAAGCACGTGCCGATGTGCGTGAGCTTCTTCGTCTTCGGGTCGTACATCTGCAGGTGACGACCCGATCGGTTGAGCGGGAACAGCTTCGCCGACGGGTGTGACGAGCCCTCCCTGCACCAGTCGGGGTTGTCGAAGGGCCGCACCGCCGAGGTGAGCCACAACCGGCCCTGGTGGTCGAGCATCGGATTGTGGACGTTGTTCTTGCTGTTCCAGATGGGCTCGGTGCCCCAGTAGGGCGACGGCGCCGGCATGTCGGGTGGCGTGGCCGGCGTGGCGGGATCGCGCACGTCGAGCGGGATGCGGCTGGCCGTGTGCGTCTTCGGATCGAGCACGGGCACGTAGTCGGCGCTCGCCTCGAGCGCGCCGTAGAGCGGCCCATACGCGTTGACGGTCGGCGTGCGACGGTCGGTCGAGACCTCGTCGTGCAGGTAGTGCTTCGGATCGGCCCAGTCCCACTGCGTGATGACGACGTTGCGCTCGAGACCCGCCGGCCGTGGCGGCGCGGGTGGCACCTCGCCGGCCTTGATGCGGTCGGTCCAGTCGGCGAACTCCTTCAGCATGCGGATGCCGACCTGGTTCACGGTGCCGACCATCGCGCTGCCGGCCTGGCCCGACGCGAGCCGCCGCTGCCAGGCGTCGACCGACGAATTGAACGTGCCGAGGCCCTCGGGAATCGTCCGTGTGCCGATCGTCCCGAGGCCGTGGCACGCCGTGCAGGTGCCCGACTTGAGCGTGCGCAGGTACTGATCCTGCGACGCGATCCCCGGCTGGATGCCGTTGCCCGCCGGCCCGGTGCCGGGGAACTCGTGGGCCTCGGGCACCTTCAGCAGCGAGAACCAGTAGCCCGACGGGTAGTAGTGCGCGGCCGCCTTCGCATCGGGCGCGACCACGGCCTTCAGCGCGAGCCGCTGGCCGGGCGTCGCCTTCGACTTCGGCGAGTCGACCAGGCCGTACCCGCGCACCCAGACCTGGTAGGTCGCCTTCGGCAGGTCGGGCACGAGGTAGCGGCCTTGGTCGTCGGTGACGACAATGCGGACGAACTTGGTGGGCAGGTCGGTCGTCTCGGCGATGACCCAGACGCCGGCTTCCGGCCCCTTCGGCCCGGTGACGACGCCGGCGATGTCGTCGGGGTCCATCGCCACGTCACCCGCGCCGCCCTGCCAGGCGCGGCTACCCATGGAGGTGACGGCCAGCAGGGCGAGGCAGGCCCCGGTGAACAGCGAAAACGTCAGGCGCGTGCGCATGCGGCTCCTTGGGAGAGAGACGGGGGCATGCTAACGGAAATGCCGCGATGCCGGAATGCCGGAATGCCACGGTTCAGCGTAGGCGCCGGAACTGCGTCCGGCGCCCGCACCTGCGGGAGCCGCGACGGCTGCACCGGCGACGGCCCACGCCCACGCCTACGCCGTTGTGGAGGTGACTCCGCGCCTGCGGAGGCCTCTCGTGGCGTGCGACGGGTGCGCCGCGTCGAATTGCCGGCTCCGTGCCCGATTCGGCACGTTCGCAGCCAGTCGCCTGTGCGGCACGAGTCGTGCTGCGGTTCACAGGAGCGTGCCGGCTGCGGGGAGCCCACCTCGCGGTGCGTGCGCGCCGAGGGACTGCGCATGCCTCCAGAGCCAGTCGAATTGTGCGCCGAGTGGCGGGTGCCGTCCGTCCAGGCCACGGTCGTGGGCGTTGCGGCGCAGAGCGTACTCCGCGCGAGCCGCCGCGAGCGCGGCTGTGTGAGTTGCTCGTTGACCACCGAGTTGGCCGAGCGGGCGACGCTGCGCCTGCATGAGGTGTGGGACTCCGAGCCCAGCCTGCGTCGCTACGTCCAGTCCGGCGTGTTCGAGTCGCTGGTCGGACTCCTCGAGACCGCGGTCGAGCCGCCGCTGCTCGAGATCACCGTGAACGGCCGCACGCGCGGTTTCGACTACGTCGGCGAAGTGCGCAACGACGGCTGATGTGGGGGCCGGGGACCGGGTACCGAGGGCCGGGTCCAGGGAACACGGGCAGGCTGCAGGCTGCCGAACGTCGGGACCTCTGTGCAGGTGCAGGTAGGCTGTAGGCCGCAGGCTTGCAGGCCGTCGAACGCAGGTACCGGGTGTAGGCCGTAGGCCGTAGGCACTATGCCAAAGGCCCCGACAGGCGTGCTGCCTGCCGGGGCCTCTTCGTGTGGGTATCGGAGGTGACGTGAGGGCAGCCGCTTACGCGCCGCCCTTCGAGGCGTAGGGGTTGCCGCCGAGCGCGTTCGAGATGTCGGCAATCGCCCGCTGCGCCCGCACGCTGTTGCCGGCGTCGTCGAGCGGAGGCGAGACCACGGCGATGCCGAACTTGCCGGGCGAGACGGCGATCAGGCCGCCGCCCACGCCGCTCTTCGCGGGCAGGCCCGTCGCGTAGAGCCACTTGCCCGAGTCGTCGTAGAGGCCCGCGGTGGCCATCACCGCGAGGATGCCCGGGACCTTGGCCGGGTCGACGACCTGCTTGCCGGTGACAGGATTCCTGCCACCGAAGGCGAGCGTCGCCGCCATGGTGGCCAGGTCTTTCGCGTTCACGCCGATCGAGCACTGGCGGGTGTAGAGATCCACGGCGCGCTGCCAGTCGCTCTTGATGTAGCCATACGCGAGCATCAGCGCGCCGATCGCCTGGTTGCGCTGGTTGGTGTCGGACTCCGACTTGTAGACGTCCTGCAGCACGCTCAGGGACCGCCCGGCGAAGTCGTTGTGGATGCCGATGATCTTGCCCCAGATCTGCTCGGCATTCGCTCCGGTCACCATGCCCGTCGCCGAGATGGCTCCGGGATTGACCAGCGGGTTCATCTCGGGCGCACCGGTCCCCACGACCGTGCGCACGCCTTCGATGGCGATGATGGAGTTGAAGCGCGCGCCCGTCGCGTCCACGCCGATCCGCTTGGCCACCGAGTCGAGGCCCTGCTCCTGGATCACCTGGGCCATCGTGAAGACCTTGGAGATCGACTGGATCGAGACCTCGGTCTTCAGGTCGCCCGCCGAGTAGACCTTGCCGTCGGCGGTCACCACGGCGATGCCGAACAGGTTGGGATCCACCTTGGCGAGCGCCGGGATGTAGTCGGCGTTCTTGCCTTCCTTGAGGCCGCGGTACTTGGCGTACGCGGCATCGACCGCGGCCTGGATGTTGGTGGGTGCCTGCGCCTGGAGCACAGGCGCCGCGAGCGCGAGGGTGCCGACGGCAAGCGTCAGGAGCCCGGTCTGCAGTGAGCGCGTGGTGAGCACGTCAGCCTCCAATTTTCGCCGAGAAGTTGTACTTGACCGAGAACTGCACCTTGACGCCGTCGCTGGTGAAGCCGTCGGAGAAGTTCTCGCGCCGGCCCCACTGCAACTCGCCCCCGAGCATCAGGTTGGGGACCGGTGTGTACAGCAGGTTGCCGAGCGCATAGTGGCCACGCCGGTAGGCGTTGGGCGATTGCGCCTCGGTGTTGTCGATGTCGGTCATCGAGTAGCCGACCGCCGTGCTGAACTTCGGGTTCCACGTGTGATCGAGGAACGCCACGATGCCGACGATGGGCAGGGCCTTGCCGAGAATCGGCGTGCGCGGGTTCGAGAAGTTGTTGACGATGGCGACGTCCACCGGGGCGTCGTTCATGTAGTTCTGGATGCCCTCGCCGACCACGAACTGCAGCCGGATGACGTCCTGCGTGGTGGGCTTCAGGTTCGAGCTGAGGTTGATGCCCCAGCCCGTGTCGTTGCCCGTGAGGTCGAACTGGTCGTCGTTGATGTCGTCCCACTGCATCCGCCGCAGCATGCCGGCGACCTCGACATAGCCCCACGTGCCACCCTTGCGGTACTCACCCGAGACGTCCGGGAGCGGGAAGCGTCCCTTGACCCCGTCGAGCTCGATGCGGTTGGCGTAGATGCCCTCGTCGGCCGCGGCGCCGGGGCGCTCGAGGGCGAGGGTCAGCTTGTCGTATTCGCCCTTGATCGGCATCCAGCGCACCTGGACGTTGCGGAAGAACACCATGCCCGTCGGGCCCCAGTACTCGAGCGAGTTGGGGAAGACGTCGATGTCCATGAACGGGCTCCAGTACTGGCCGGCCCCGAACGCGCCGAGTTCGCCATACGCATGCCGCAGACGGAACGTCGTCTGGCCCTCGTCCACGCCGACGCCGAACAACTCGAACTCGAACTGGGTCTTCAGCTCACCGAGCGCCGTCGGCATCGAACTGCGCGCGCCGAAGCGGGTCTGGCGCACGCCCGCGAACGTGCTGCCGTCCGCTCCGAACTCGTTCTCGAACGACGGCAGCCTGGTGACACGCATGGTGTCGGACCAGTTCGGGTTGATCTGCCCGAAGTTGTAGCCCATGTCGAGCATCGTGAAGCCGTAGATCTCGAGGGAGGGTTTGGGTTCCGGTGCGGGCGGGGGCTGTGGAGCAGGGCTCTGCGCGCCAGCCGTCCCGGGAGCGCCGAGCAGTGCGAGGAGGACGAGTGTCGCGGGCAGGGCGGCCCGGGCTCGGGGTCTGTGAACGGGCCAGTGTGTGGTCATGATCGTGCTCCTCGTGCGCGGCCGGCTGGGACAGCCGGCCCTACCCTCCGCGGCCGGCTGGGACAGCCGGCCCTACCCTCCGCGGCCGGCTGGGGACAGCCGGCCCTACCTTCGCGGTCGGCTCGGAGAGCCGACCCTACCTTGTGTTGGCGCGCTCCCACGCGCGCACCCTCCGTCGCGCCTCGTCGAACAGGCGCTCGTAGTTGCCGGTGCGCAGTTTCGCGCTCACGTCGGGCGGCAGCGCCGCGAAGAGCGGCGCATACGTCTCGTAGACCCTGAGGTACTTCGCCTGATCGGGCGGCGCGACTTCATCGGTGCCGAACAGGAACCGGTCGGGGTGCCGCGTGATCAGGTCGGCGGTGGCCTTGATGGACTCGGGCGAGGCGACGACGTACTTGGCGACCTCGTCCCACGACAGGTCGACGTAGAGGTTCTTCAGTTCGGGGTTCGAGAGCCCGCGTTCCATGATGGCGAGCTGGTCCTTCACGGGCCGGACGATGCGTCCGAGGCCGGCGTGCGCCCAGATGACGGTGGTCTTCGGGTGGCGCTTGATCAGATCGCGGAGCTGGGTGACCTGGTAGGGATCCTGTCCGGGACGCGGGAACGGCATGTCCACGTCGTTGTGCAGGATCACCACCAGTCCGATCTCGCCGGCCGTCTCGAGGATGCGATCGAGCGCCGGATTGAGCAGGCTGGCGGTCTCGCCGGCGATCTTCGACGAGACGAACTCCTTGTGGATGGTGAACTCGCCGATGCCGGAGAACACGCCGGGGAACGTCCGCAGCACGCGCTTGATGTGATCGGCCGCGTACATGTCGGCGGGGTTGAACCCCGTGATCATCGGGTCGAAGCGCGCCTGCTCGGCCGGCGTCAGCGACCGGTACGCCATCGCGATCGCCGCGTCGGTGAAGGAGTAGTAGTAGAGCGGCGCGTCGGTCTGCAGGTAGTAGGTGGGCGCGAAGTCGCCGGTGTTGCCGTACGACCACTGCTGCTGCAGCGGGATGCCGAACAGCGTGGAACGCCCCACGCGGTCGCCCATGATCTTCAGGAAGGCCCGGACGTCGATGCCCTCCTGTACGTAGTTGGTCAGGTGGAAGTGGCCGTCGTGGAACGCGTAGCCGCCGCCGGCCGGTGCCTGCACGACCGCCGGCACCTCGGCCTCTCGCGGCGCCGAGAGGGTCACCGCCGCAGCCGCGGCCAGCAGACCGGCCCCCAACGCGACCCCCGCCGCCACCGTGCGGTTCATGCCCCGGGTCGTCCTGTCGCTGGCCATCTGTGCCTCCTCGTGTCGCACGTCCTCGTCAGAACAGCACCGAGAACGCGGCCGACACGGTGGTGCCGTCCTGGCCGCCGACGTAGTAGCCGAACGTGCTGCTCACCGGTGACCGGTTCACGTTCATCAGCTGCAGGTTGAAGCGGTGGTTCCGCGTGTTCACGGGGTAGAAGTTGAACCCCACGAGGTACTCGGAGCTGTCGCCGAACCCGAGATCCTTGTCCCCGAAGATCTGCGAGGTGGCCGAGTAGACCTCGAGCTTCTTCTTGATCGGGTAGAAGGCGCCCTGCACGTAGAAGCCGCGATCGACGATCTGCGTGGCGGGCAGGGGACCATCGGCCACGAACCCGTGCAGGTTGCGGAAGTACAGCTCGGTCTGCAGGAAGATCCCCTTGTACTTCAGACCCGCATCCACGGCGACGAGGCGGTAGTCCACCTTGTCCACCGTGACGCCCGGTGCGAGCGCACCCGTGTCGAACACGTTGACGCTGTCGGCCAGCTTGATCGTCGTGTTGCCACTGGCGCCGGTCTGCGCGTCGGTGAAGCGCTCTTCAGGACTGAAGGCGCTCGAGATGCCGAACCGCGTCGCGAGCTTCTCGTGCCACTCCCAGTCGCCGTAGGCGCCGCGCGGCCCGAACTCCTTGGTCGTCGGCATCCACCAGGTGGAGAACCCGGTGGAGAGCTCGCGATCGAGCTGTGTGGCCTTGATCCCCAGCGAACTCGAGTTGTTGCCGACGAACGCGTTGTACCAGAGCCCCGGCGTGATCTCGCCCTGTGCCCACGTGCCGAACGCGAAGTACGGCCGGAAGAACTCGTCGGCCATCACGCGGTCGTGCCCGAGCCAGTAGGGGTGCGACCCCTGGAGCGACCGGGTGCCCGGCGTGCCGTTGATGCCGCCGTACCAGCTGAACTTGCGGTGGAACTGATAGCCGATCACGCCGAAGATGGCGTCCTGGTCGGTCGTGTTCACCGTCCAGAGGAAGACGTTGTAGATCAGCTTCGGCGTGCCCAGCCAGCCCTTGAAGAAGATCAGCACGCGGTGGGGGAAGAAGTCGTTACGCGTGTCCACGGGCCGCACGTTGCCCAGGTGATCGGTGAACGTCTGCCCGGTGGGCATCTGGTTCACGTAGCGCACCAGGGCGTACGCGCTGATCGCCAGTTCGCCGGCGTCGCTGCGGCCCACGAGGAACCCGTCGCCCGGCTCGAACTCGCCCCAGCTCTCGATGCGTTCGGTGGGCTTGCGACGCGTGGGTGGCGAGCCCTGTGCCGGGTCCTGGGGTGGGCCAGCCGTGGCCCCCCCGACGAGCGCCTGCGCGGCCGTGACGAACTCGCCGCCGCACCCGTCGCTCACCCAGATGCCCGTGTCGTCGTAGCCCCACGTACGACCCAGCAGACATGCGGCACTGCCGGTGGATCGGGCGAGGACCACGCCGTTGGACGTGTCGGCGTCGCAGTGCCTGCGTTGCCCGACCACCGACTGGCAGGTGACCGGTGGGGGAGCGGCCGGTGCCGTGTCCTGGCCGCGTGTCGCCGACGGCATCAGCAAGCCGACAGACGTGATCGAGACGATGGCCAGTCCACGGACCGTCATGCAGGCGGTCGGTGCAGGAACGCTGCCAGGGTGGAAACAGGGGATGTAGGGCGTTCTCCGTAGGCGCAGGGCTGCGGTGCGGCGAGACGCCGCGGCGGAATGGCCCCGGCGCAGTGGAGGGGCTCCGAAATACCGGAGTGCCGGCTACCGAGTGGCCCAGCCAGCCCCCTTCAGCACCGTCGCGGCGCGTGGGGTGACGGTCGCCGCCGTCTCGAGACGCAACGACGTCGCCCCGAGTTCGCTGCGCGCGCGGGCGGCCAGGTCCGTGACGGTCGCCCGGAAGCTGCTCGTCTCGCGAACCCAGTCGAGCGGCAGCAGCGCGACCGCCTCGTGGCCCGCCGTGACGGCCACCAGCGTGCGCGAATCGGTGAGGATCGCGGTGACGCGATCCCGCTTGTGCAGTGGCTCGAGCATCTCGGCGCTCCGGATGAAGAACAGCGCCTCCTGCTCGCTCCGCGCGGTGGTGGCCGTCTCGACGAAGTCGGCGGCGTTGGCCGGTTTGACGGCGTGCAGCGCGGCGATGAGCCGCGTCTGCATCGTCAGCGTCAGCCGATTGTTCAGGAAGAACGCCTTGGCCGCTGCGTCGGACACGCCGAGTTCCTTCGCGCGCGTCTCGTTCAGCTTGCGCAACGACTCCGGGTCCATCGTCCATACCAGGTTGCCCACCGAGGCTGCGGGGCCGACCAGGGGCGGAAGCGGCACCACGAACTTCGTCGTGAGACTGCCGGCGGCGTCCACCTTCGCGATGCCTTGCAGGGCCTCGCGAAGCGTGAGGTTCGTCGTGTAGGGATCGACCTGGACCTTGGCGGCCCATTTCCGCATGGCGCTGCTCACACCGAGTACCCCGTACGCGGCGCCCGCGCCGGCGCTGTCGCGGGCGGCACGTTCGCTCTCCGACAGTTCCGGGTCCTCGTCGGTGGCCTCGTCCACCGCGCGCTTGGTCCGCCGACCGAGGTTGGTGCCCATCCGCTTGAGCCCCCCGCCGATGCCCTTGGCGGTGTCCACAGGCTTGGTGACGGCGTTGGCGGCGCCCTTGCCGACGTTGATGAGCGACTGTCCTGCCGCCTCGATGAAGATGTCGGACTTGGACACCTGACTCAGCTCGTGCAGTCCGTTGATCTCGCGGACGACGCGGTCGAGGTCGAGCCGACCATGCGCCAGGAACGTGCCGTAGGGCGAGGTCACCGTGAACTCGTGGAAGAAGCCGGGGGTGTTGACGGCGTCCTCGACGACGTGGTTCGGGCCCTTCACCTGGGTAGCGGTGAGCACAGTGGCGGCGCTGACCGTCGGTGGCGGCTCGTCGTGTGGGGCCTGTGCCCCGGCGACGGTGGCCAGGAGCAGGGCGGCGGCAGCGGCGGCCAGCAAGCGATCACGGCGGCGAGTGTTCCGAGGGGGCATCGCGGGGGAGTCGGGCCGTGCCATCGGGCGATGGTGGGTGCTGGCGTGGGCGGCCACAACCTGTACCTAGGTCGAGGACGCGACTCCGCGATATCGTTCGGCTGACAGGTTCGGGCCCCCGGGGCCCGGCCTGTGGATCCCCCTCCCAAGGAGCCACTGTGAGCCGTTCCCTTCGTCAGACGTCCACGCGTCGTCAATTCCTCGGCCAGACCGCCGGCACGGTTGCCGCCGCCTCGCTCGCAAGCGTCGCGACACCAGGCCCCGTCGAGGCCACGCAGTCCGCGAAGTCGGCCAGCCGCGTGCTGGGCGCCAACGACCGCATCCGCCTCGGCTTCATCGGGTGCGGGATGCAGTTCCAGGACCTGTTGCGCCGAGGCTTCCTGCCGCGGCGCGACCGCCAGGGCGACATCGACTTCGTCGAGGTGTGCGACGTGTGGCAGCCGCGCGTGGACAACGCGAAGGAGAAGACCGGCGCCGAGCGCGCGGGTCGTGACTACGAGGCGCTGCTCGCGAAGTCCGACATCGACGGCGTGGTGATCGTGGTGCCCGACCACCTGCACTACCCGATCGCGCGTGCCGCGCTGCTGGCGGGCAAGGACGTGTACCTCGAGAAGCCCATGACGTACACGATCGACGAGGCCGCCAGGCTGCACGACCTGGTGCAGCAGACCGGCCGCATGCTGCAGGTCGGCGGATCGGGCGTGAACAACCCGCTGCACTGGAAGCTGCACGAGTACATCCAGGCCGGGAAGATGGGCAAGGTGGTGTGGGGGCTCATCAGCTACAACCGCAACACCACCGACGGCATGTGGGACTACCCGATTCCGGGCATCGGCGGCCAGGCGTGGCCCGACGCACCCGTCACGGCCGAGAACCTCGATTGGAAGGCGTGGCTCGGCGGTGCGCGCAAGCGCCCGTTCAGCAAGGAGCGCTACTTCCGGTGGCGCAAGTTCTGGGACTACTCCGGCGGCAACGCGACCGACCTGCTGTTCCACCGCCTCGGCGCGCTCAGCGCCATCGTCGGCTTCGACTTCCCGACGCGCGTCGTCGGCGCCGGCGGCATCTACGTGCAGAAGAACCGGCAGGTGCCCGACACCTACATGACCACGGTGGAGTATCCGAAGGAGTACTGCTTCAACATGGTCTCCTGCATGGCCAACGCCGATTCGGCGCCCATCACCGTCCACGGCAACTGGGCGACGCTGCAGATCGTGCCGACGCCCAGGCCGGCGGGGCAGCCCGCCCAGCGCGGCGGCGGGGGCATGCGCGCGGTGATCCGGGCCGAGCGGCAGTTCGCCGAGAAGTTCAAGGAAGCCAACGAGGGGCAGACCGAGGTCGAGATCACGAGCAGCGAGCCGATGGAGGACCTGATCGACAACTGGCTGGACAGCATGCGCAGCCGGAAGACCCCGATCTACGACGTGCTGAAGGGTTACCAGGTGACGGTGGCGATCCAGCTCGGCGTGCAGTCGTACCGCGAGGGACGGGCGATGGGCTTCGATCCGCGGGCGCGGCGCGTGCTGGCACGCCCCACCGATCGCCCGGAGTACCTGACCGGCGACGCCTAGCGCCCCGATCGGGCGCATAATGACGAGGTACTTCGGAGCCTAGAGGTTCGCCATGCGTACCCGCGTCGTGTTGTCACTCGTCCTGGCGGCCGCGGCCGTTGGCGTCACGCCGGCCGCGGCGCAGATCCTGAGCGGCCGGCGGAATCAGCCCGGCCCGCGCGATCTCCCCACGCTGCCCCTCGACACCAACGTCTCGACCGAGAGCCGGCCGACCTTCCGCATGAAGGTCACGCGCGTCGAGGTGAGCGCGCTGGTCGTGGACGAACGGGGTGAGCCGGTGCGGGACCTCAAGGCGAGTGAGGTGGAGGTCTTCGACGGCGGGCGCCGGCAGGACATCCAGTCGTTCACCGCCTACACCTACCACGGCGGTGCGATTCCGCTCGACACGGTGGACTCGCCGACCGACCCGAATGCCCAGGCCGCGCTCGTCACCAACGCGTGGAGTTCCTCGTCGCGCGTGCTCGCGCTGCTCATCGACGACCTGCACATCGACGCGCGGCGCACGGAGCGGTCGCGCCAGATCGCCCGGCACCTGGTCTCGCAACTCGCGCCGTCCGATCTGCTGTACGTCGGCCTGACCAGTTCGCCTTCGTCGTCCACGGGCGCCTTCACGCGCGACCGCCGGCGGGCGCTCGACATCATCAACACCGTGGGCGGACTCCGGCTCCCGGATCCCACCCTCGAGATGCGGCAGACGCCGCAGACGTTCTCGAACCCGCTGTTGCAGGGCGTGCGCACACCGGGCCTCGCAGCCTCCGAACAGCAGCGGGCGATGCGCCTCGAGGACGCCTACGAGGCCATCGGCCGGATCGCGTCGGCCGTGCGCGAGGTGGGCGGACGACGCAAGTCGCTCGTGTTCCTCACGGAGGGCTCGTCGGTCGGCGGCGCCATCACGACGTCGGGCACCGTGAGCGCCGACACCAACGGCGCGCTGATCGATGCCATCGCGGCGGCCACGGTCGCCGACCTCGCCATCTATCCCCTCAATCCGGCTGGCCTCGATCTGCCGACCGACCGGTTGATCGAGGGCTTCACGCGCAGCGTCGACACCGCGAGCGAGGGCAATACGCGTGGGTTCGGCGGCCGCGAGATCGCGCACGAAGACCTGACGGGCGTGCTCACGCAGTTCATGCAGTCGCGCAACCAGTTGCGCGATCTGGCCGCGCTCACCGGCGGCGTGTCGCTGGTCGACAGCAACGACCTCGGGGCGGCCGTCGAGCGCGTGCTGCGCGACGCCAGCGACTACTACGTGATCAGCTACGAGCCCGACAAGGAGCTCAAGGGCACCAAGGTGCGCCCGATCGAGGTGCGCGTGACGCGCCCGGGCGTGAAGGTCTACACCCGCAAGGGCTACATGGCGCCGCCAGGGCTGCCCGACAACGCCTCGAAGGTGCCGTCGGGCCTGTCGCCGACCATGCGGACGCTCCTCGGTGGTGTCGTCCCCACCGACGCGCTCCCGATGTTCGTGCAGCTGATCGCGCTCGGCGAGGACAAGGGCAAGGTGCGCTATGCCGTCGTCACCGAGACGGCGGGCGGCCCACTCGTGGACGGGCTCGAGGGCGATCGCGTGGGCATCGAGCAGGCGGTCCTGACCATCGACAGCCAGGGCAAGATGGCCAACGCCACCCAGCGCAAGGCGGAACTCAGGGTCGGTGGCGCGCAGCAGGTGCAGACACTCGGCGCCCTGGGCCTGCGGTCGATCTGGTGCGTGGACCTCGCACCCGGGGCGCACCAGATTCGCGTGGCCACCGTGCACCAGCAATCAGGTCGTGGGGGCTCCATGTACCTCGACGTCTTCGTCGAGCCGGGGCAGCCGTCCAACGCCGACGCGCTCCTGGCGCTGGCACAGGCGCCCAAACCCACCGCGTTCGTCGACCCGGCGGCGCAGAAGCTGATGGCGGGACCGCCGCGTTGAAGGTGGTGGCCGCACCGGCAGGGCCGGCCGGATCTCCCGTCCGCCGACGCGTTGGCGGACGTGGAGTCGGCCGGCGGGCGGGCCTGGCCGCGGCAGTGGTCTGGTGCTGCTGTGTGGGGTCCGTCCTGGCGCAGCCTCCCTCATCACAGGACGCGCGGCCGTCCTTTCGCGCCGGCATCTCGCTCGTCGAGCTCTCGGCCGTTGTCACCGGCGCCGGTGATCGTCCCATCGACGACCTGACTGCGGCCGACTTCGAGGTGCTCGAGGACGGCGACCCTCGAACGATCGCGTCGGTGCGCTATCTCTCGACGACGTCCACGCCGCGTGCGAGCACGGCAGGGCCTGCGGTCGCAGGTGCGCGCATCGACGAGGTCGTGACCAACCGGTCGCTGGCCGACGCGCCCGCCTTCGTGCTGCTGCTCGACGATCTCAACGTCAGCGCCTACGATTCGCATCGCGCCATCCGCGCAGCCCTCGGCGTGCTCGGCGCGATTCCGCAGGATGCGCTCGTCAGCGTCGTCAACACCAGCGGCGAGGGCGGGGGACTCATCACGCTCGGGCGACCCAACCAGGACCACGAGGCGCGCATCAAGGCGTTTCGCGGGCAGTACCTGCTCACGCGGGGTGGCAGCGCCAGCGCGAGCTCGGTCGACACGCCGTGCAGCGGCGGTGCCGACTCCCCTGATTGCAGCGACCCGACACGCGCGGGGCGCCGGGCGCGTGCCCTGGAGGCCGTCGGCGAACTCTTCTCCAGGACGGGCTCCCGGCGGAAGGCGCTGTTCTGGTTCGTCACCGACATGGGCGTCTCGCCGCTCGCCCCCGAGAAGAACCGCGAGGCACAGTTCGCGGGGCTGCAACGGCTGCTCGGCGGCGACGTGACGGTCTACGCGGTCGATCCCCGCGAGAACTTCGCCCCGACCGACGGCAAGCCTGTGATGACGGACCGCGGCACGGGCGGACGCATGCGGGTCGGCACCGCCGACAGGCACTTCGGGGGCCCCGGCGGCGCGACGATGATGCTCAACACCGACGACATGGTGGGCGTGCCGCTGTCGCAGATCGCGCGCGACACGGGCGGCCGCTGGATCCAGAACGCCAACGATCTCGAGAAGGTGCTCGCGCCCGTGGTCGCGGAGAACCTGTCGTCGTACGTGATCGCGTACGAGTCGACCGCGGGCGAGGGGCGCCATCGCATCGAGGTGAAGGTGAAACGGCGCGGTGCGAAGGTGTCGGCGCGGCGGGCGCTCGTCGTCGCGCCCGCGGCGACGAACGCGAGCGCGGCGCCTGTGCTGACCGACGCCAACGCGCGGCTCGCCGAGATCGTGCGTGGTGGTGTGCCGTTCGGGTCGCTACCGCTGCACCTGCACGTGTCGCCGCAGTTCGCCGTCGAGGGGGCAGCCCGCGCCCTGGTCACGGTACGCGTCGGCGACGAGGTGCGCGAACGGGCCGACATCGTCGACCTGCTCGTGCTCGCGGCCGACGACGGCGGCGACGTCGCCAGCCTCGAGCGCCTCACGTTGCATCGACCCGCTCCGGGCGACCCGTGGGAAGGCAGCGTCACGCTCTCCCTTCCACGCGGACAGTACCAGCTGCGCGTGGCCGCCTCCACGGCAGACGGGGCGAGAACCGGGTTGCTGATGCACGCGCTCGAGATCGCCAACCCGGCTGGCGATCTGGCCGTCGGCGTGCCGACGTTGCTGGCGCACGACGAGCGGGGAGTGCGGCCCACGCTCGCACGTGCGTTTCCGGCGGGGCACCCGCTCGCGTTCCAGGTGGAGGTCGCCGGCGATGCCATCCGCGGAGGCGCCGCGACTGCTCGGGCGCGCCTGCTCGATGCCTCGGGCACGGTCGTCGTCGAGCAGCCTGTCGATCTGCAGCCCGACGGCACAGGCCTGAAGGCGCTGGCCACGGGCGTGGTCGTGACAGACGACGTACGCCCCGGCGACTACACGCTCGTGATCGAGGCGCGGGTCGGTGAGAACCCGCGGGGCGCGGCGCACGCGATCCCCCTGCGCGTGGATGCACCGGTCGGAGGTCGCGTGGCGCGGGCGACCGCACCCGCGGCCACGCTCACGCCCCTCTCGGTCGCCAGTGGTCCGCTCACGCGATCCACCCGGCGCGGCCCGCACGTGATCCGCTCCGAGCAGGAGTGGGCCGATTTCTGGCGCACGCTGCCCACGCGCCAGGCCCCTCCCGACATCGACTTCGCGCGCGTCACGCTGCTGGCGATCGTCGCCGAGGGCGACGAGGCCGCCACGCCACGCATCACACGCGTCCACACCGAGCCCGGCGGCATCGTCGTCCAGTGGACCACGGGCCCCTCGGTGGCGACCGTCGCCGCAGCGGGGGAGCCACTGCGGCCATTCGTGGTGATGGGCCTGACGTCCGTCGAGGGCCGCGTTCGGTTCGAACGCGTCGAAGCCCAGAGGTAGGGCGCGGTCTCCGACCGCGCCGTCTCGCCTACCGCGCCCAATGGACCGACGTCGTCTGGCCGTTGGCGGCCATGTTGCCGCCGATCGCGCGCAGGGTGAGGTCCACGCCCTCGTCTGTCCAGACCGACTCGACCCAGCCAACCGGCTCGCTGTCGGCGAAGTTGTAGGCCACGGCCGGGAGGTTGATCAACTGGATCCCCTCGCGTTCACGCACCTCGTACTTGTGCGAATGCCCGTACATGATGGCCTTCACGTGCCTGTGCGGACGCACCACGTCGAACAGCCGATCGGCGTCCATCAGCTCGCCGTCGTTGCCGCCGAGCGTGTGATGCACCAGGACGACCGTCGGCGTCGTGGATGCGGCCAGCGTCTGGCCGAGCCACGTGCGCTGCGCGTTGCCGAGTTGTCCGGGCGTGACGTTGGGGGCCAGCAGCGAATCGAGCAGCACGAAGCGCAGGCCGCCCGCGTCGCGCGTGGCCGCGACCTTGTTCTGCACGGGTGACGGCGTCGAGGGCGTGAACGCCTTGAGGAAGTTGCCGCGGTCGTCGTGATTGCCGAGCACGAGCCCGACCGGCCACCTGGCGGTGAGCGGCCCCAGCATGTCGCGCAGGCGGTCGTAGTCGCCAGGCAGTCCGGCCAGGCGCGCCAGGTCTCCGCCGACCAGGACGCCTTCCACAGGGGCTGCGGCGACCTGCGGCACGACCTTCGCGAGGTTGTCCACCGGGGAGAAGCCCCGATAGGTCTCGCTCGCGTCGGCGGGGATGTGCGTGTCCGAGAGCAGGGCCAGGCGCAGCGGACGCCGCGGGGCGCCCGCCTGGCGCGCCGACGAGGCGCCAGCGAACGCGAGGCTCGCGATGCCGGCGCCAGCGGCGGTCAGGAAGTCTCGACGGGTCGGGGGCGTGAGCAGGAACGGCATGGCACGCACGATACGCCAGGTGCGTGACGATGCGTCAACGTCACGCCCTGGCGACCGGCCGTCGGTCGACCGGGAGTCAGCGCGCGGCCGACGATGTCGGCCGGGTGACCTTCGGCAGGGCCCACGGCGCCCGATAGGTCGGCATGACGAGGCGCTGGGCCTCCTCGTCGTTCACGAAGCGCTCCTGCGCGGCGTCCCACTGCACGCGTCGATTCAGGCGGAACGCGATGTTGGCCAGGTGGCAGGCGATCATCGAGTTGTGCCCGACCTCGACGTCGGAGCGCGGCGCCTTGCGTGTGTCCATGCAGTCGAGGAAGTCCTGCACGTGCTTCAGGTGCGAATCCTCGCCGCCCGTGCCGCGGCGGGGTTCGCCAATCATCCGGTAGGACTTCTTCCGGTTCTTCGTCTCGGTTTCCGGGAGGACCTCCCAGCCGCCGCGGTCGACCACCAGCACGCCGTTGTTGCCGTGGAACGCGACGCCGTGGTCGCGCATGTACGGTCCCTGGCCAATCGACGTGGCGTGCTCCCAGATCATCGAGAAGCCGTCGCACTCCCACAACGCCTGCTGCGTGTCGGGGGTCTCCTCGGCATCGTCTGGAAAGCCGAACTTGCCGCCCACCGACACCGCGGCCTTCGGCGCCTTGACGTCCATCCCCCAGTTGGCGATGTCGATCATGTGGGCGCCCCAGTCGGTCATCAGGCCGCCCGAGTAGTCGTAGTACCAGCGGAAGTTGAAGTGGAAGCGGTTCTCGTTGAACGGCCGCAGCTTTGCCGGCCCGAGCCACATGTCGTAGTCCACTTCCGGCGGCGGGGTGGCGTCGGGCTTGACCGGGATGTTGCCCATCCAGTCCTGGTAGGCCCACGTCTTCACGAGCCGGATCTTGCCGAGCGCGCCGCTCTTGACGAAGTTCACGGCGTCGGTGAAGTGCTGGGCGCTGCGCTGTTGCGTGCCCATCTGCACCACCCGCCCGTGCGCGCGCGCGGCGTCGACCATCACGCGGCCCTCGCCGATGGTCAGCGCCAGCGGTTTCTCGACGTAGACGTCCTTGCCGGCCTGGCAGGCCAGCACCGTCGGCAGCGCGTGCCAGTGGTCGGGCGTGGCCACGATCACGGCATCGATGTCGGGGCGATCGAGCACGCGGCGGAAGTCGCGCGTCGTCAGGTCGGCCTTCTGGTCGAACTGCTTGGCCATGCTCGCCGCCGTGCGTGCGACCTGACGGTCGTCCACGTCGCACAGCGCGACGAGCTGCGCGCCGGCCTTGAGCATGTCGCGGAGGTCGCCGTTGCCCATGCCGCCGCAGCCGATGAGGCCGACGCGGACCCTGCGGTTGGCGCCGGCGACGCGCGACTGCGACTGGGCCGAGACGGCGCGCGGTGCCCCGGCGGCCGCGCCGAGCACGACGGCACCGGCCGCAGAATGGGTGAGGAAGCGTCGCCGCGAAGGGGTGCGGGCCATGGGACTCTCCGTGAGCGTCGTACGGGTCGTACGGTAGTGGCTAGCCGGTATTCAGCGGAGTATACGCGAGAGGGGCGATGGAGCGCGAGGCGGTGGTGAGGCTGATGGTGTTTGCCGGGGTACTCGCCGTGATGGCGATGGCAGAGCAGCTGTGGCCCCGGCGTGCGCGGGCCCTGCGCCGCGTCCAGCGCTGGCCGAGCAACCTGGGCCTCGTGCTGGCGGGCACGGTGTTGGTCCGGCTGGTCGCGCCGGCCAGTGTCGTCTCGCTGGCACTGCTCGCCGAGGCGCACGGCTGGGGCGTGCTGCGGCTCCTGCCGGTGCCCACCGCGATGGCCTGGGTCGCCAGCGTCGTCTTCCTCGACCTGGCGGTCTACGGTCAGCACGTCCTCATGCACCGGGTGTCCTGGCTGTGGCGCCTGCACCGTGTGCACCACGCCGACGTGGACGTGGATGCCACGACGGGCGTGCGGTTCCACCCCGTCGAGTACCTGCTGTCGCTGGGCCTGAAGGGCGCCGCGGTGATCGTGCTGGGAGCCCCGGCGGGTGCCGTCGTGCTGTTCGAGGTGCTGCTGAACGCGACGTCGCTGTTCAACCACGCGAACCTGCGCCTGCCGCCTGCGGCCGATCGCGTGGTGCGCCTGCTGGTGGTCACCCCCGACATGCATCGGGTGCACCACTCCATCGATCGCGACGAGGCCGACAGCAACTACGGGTTCAACCTGCCGTGGTGGGATCGCCTGTTCGGCACGTACCGGCCCGAACCACGCCAGCCGCACGAGACGATGCCGCTCGGCGTCTCGCGGTTCCGTAGCGCGCAGGATCAGCGGCTGGGCCAACTCCTCCTTCAGCCGTTCCGCAAGGACTCCGGGCTCGAGGCCCATCGTGCAGAACCTGGAACGCCGAACGAACGCAGAACGTAGAACGCCGAACGCAGGAGGGATGGCGCACTGCGCGCTCCCGTCATGCTGAACTCTCAACGTCGGATTGCCGTGTTCAGTCCGTACACCCGCACGGCGTTCGCGCCCCAGAAGGCGGCCTGCTCGGCTGACGACCAGGTGGAGGTGACGGTCTCCACGGCGCGCACCCACTCGACGTACTCGAGGCGCAGGCGGCACACGGGCCAGTCGCTGCCGAACATCAGGCGCGCCGGGCCGAACGCTTCGATGGCCAGGTCGAGATAGGGGCGGATGAGCGCCGGTGACCACGAGGCGTCGCGCACTTCGGTCACCACCCCCGACAGCTTGCACGTCACGTGCGGGCGCTTGGCGATCTCGCGGAAGCTCCGGGCCCACGCGTCGTCGAACCGGCCGGCGGCAATCACGGGTTTGGCGATGTGATCAAGCACGAACGGTTGCGTGGGGTGCCTGTCCACGAATGCGACGGCGGCCTCGAGTTGGTGCGCGACGATGAGGAGGTCGTACACGAGGCGGTGCGACCGCAAGCGCGCGACGCCACGGTTGAACGCGGGGCGCCCGAGGAACGCCGGGTCGGGTTCGCCCTGCACCACGTGTCGCACCCCGACGAAGCGAGGCTGCGCCGCGTATCGCGCGAGCACGGCCTCCACGTCGTCGGCCGCCAGATCCACCCAGCCCACGACGCCGCGGATGCGGCCGCCGGAGGCCGCCGCCTGCTCGAGCAGGAAGTCGTTCTCGGCCAGCGACTGCCGGGCCTGCACGGCAACGGCTGCGTCGATGCGTGCGGCGTCGAGCTCGCGCACGAGATCGGGATGGAGGTAGTCGCGCCGGAGTGCGGTGGCCTCCGGGACAATCCAGTCGTACTCCACCGGATCGAACCGCCACAGATGCTGGTGCGTGTCGACGCGCATCGAAGGACTGAGGATAGAGGAAGGAGGACGGAGGTAGGGGAGAGGACTGAGGAAGGAGTGAGGATCGAGGTAGGGAGAGGAGGAAGTACGCGGGCTTTCCTCGTGCCCTCGACCCTACCTCCCTCCACCTCCGTCCTACCTCTGTCCTCTCTCCTCAGTCCTCATCTGAGCATCGTCTTTGCGACGAACAGGACGTTGGCGGGGCGTTCGGCGAGGCGCCGCATGTACCACGGGAACCAGTAGTCGCCGTAGCTGATGAGGACGCGCAGCCGGTAGCCGTCGCGCGACAGTTGCTGCTGCACGGCCCGCTGGATGCCGTAGAGCAGCGCGAACTCGTACCCGTCGGCCGGCACCCCGGTGGACCGGGCATGCTGCTGGATGGCGTCGATGATCGTCACGTCGTGCGTGCCGAACACCGCCTGGAAGTTCTTCGCGCGCGCCTCGGCGCCGATCATGGTGCGCGCCAGCGACAGGTAGCTGGCGTCCACGTCCGCCTTCTTCGGGTAGGCGACGCTGGCCGGCTCCTTGTAGGCGCCCTTCACCAGCCGCACGCCCCCGCCGGCGTCGATGATCGCCTGCAGGTCACGCTCGGTCCGATACAGGTAGGCCTGCAGGCAGACCCCCACGTTCCGGTGCTCGGCGAGCACGGCGTGATAGAGCTCCAATGTGGCATCCACGTAGGTATGCTGCTCCATGTCGATCCACAGGATCGACCCCTGCTGCGCCGCGTGGGCCGCCAGCGCCCGCACGTGGTCGCGACACCGGCGCGAATCGATGTCGAGACCGAGCTGCGTCAGCTTGATCGAAATCTGCGTGTCGAGGTGCCGCTGCCCGATGGCGTCGTAGGCTTCGAGATAGTGCGCGGCCACTGCATCGGCTTCGGCCATCTCGGCGACGTTCTCGCCGAGCCGCGTGAAGATCGTCGCAACCGACTCCTCGCGTGCCAGGGCCTCGGCCGCCCCGAGGGCGTCCTCGAGGCGCTCGCCGGGCATGAACCGCTTCACGGCCTTCCGGAAGACCGGCAGGCGCGTCGCGTTGGCGCGCAGCCACCGGTTCTCCGACGCGGCCAGCAGGACGCTGCGCACCGGGTTCATGTCACGCTCTCCTTACCAGACGCCCTTGATGAGCCCGCCGTCCACCTGGAGGAAGGCCCCCGTGGTGTAGGCCGAGGCGTCCGAGAGCAGGAAGGCTGCGGCCTTGCCGAACTCGTCGGGGGCGCCGTACCGGCCCAGCGGGATCGTGGCCTCCATGCGCCGCCGCTGCTCGTCGAGCGCAATGCCCGAGGCCTTGGCGCGCCCTTCGTCCAGTTCACGCACCCGGTCGGTGTCGATCCGGCCGGGCACCAGGTTGTTCACCCGGATGCCCTGTGGCGCCAGCTCGTTGGCCAGGGTCTTGACCAGCGCCGCCACGCTCGCGCGCACGACGTTGGACAGGGCCAGGTTCGCAATCGGCTCCTTCACGGCCGACGAGGTGGCCATGAGGATGCTGCCACCGCCCCGCGCGGCCATCGCCGGCACGGCGAGGCGCACCATGCGGACGGCGCTCAGCAGCAGCAGGTCCACCGCGGCGAGCCAGGCCTGGTCGTCGAACCCGAGGGCTGGTCCGGGCGGGGGGCCGCCCGTGTTCACGAACAGCGCATCCACACCGCCGAAGCGCTCCATCGTCGCCTCGTGCCACGCCGTGATGTCGTCGGCGGTTCGCAGGTCGGCGGGGACCGCGAGCACCTGGGCGCCCGGCGCCTGCGCCCGCAGGGTGCCCGCAGCCGCGTCGATACGGGCAGCGTCGCGCGACGCGATCGACAACTGCGCCCCCTCGGCGACGAGCGCGCGGGCGACCGCGAACCCGAGGCCGCGGCTCGCCCCCGCCACCATCGCCACCTTGCCGGTCAGGCCGAGATCCATGCCAGTCCTTCCTGAGCCGCGGTCCACGTGAGGAGCCGATCGAGCGCCGCGCGGGTTCCGGCGTCGATCGTCGCGCCCGGCGCGCGCGTCGAGGCGTCGGCGATGAGGCCGCGCCGTCTGAGGACTTCCTTGCGCACCGCCATGCCAATCCCCTCCTGGAACTCGAGACGCATCAGCGGCACGGTCCGGTAGAAGAGGTCGGCAGCGCCCTCGTGATCGCCCGCCTGCCAGCGGCTCACGATGCCCACGAGGATTTCGGGGAAGGCGAACCCCGTCATGGCCCCGGCCGACCCGGCCATGAGCTCCTCGAGCAGATAGACGCCCCCGAGCCCGCCGAAGATCGTCAGGGGCATGTCTCCCGCGGCCTCGAGCAGGCGGGTCGTCTTGAGCGGCGTCGGGGGATCCTCGAGCTTGATGACGCGCGCCGCGGGCACCTCGCGCGCGATCTGGACGAGGAGGCTGGCCTCCATCGCGAAGCCCGAGACGGGCGGGAAGTCCTGGATGACGATGGGAATCGTGAGCGTGTCGGCCAGCGCCGCGAAGTGCGCCTTGACGCTGGCCGAGTTCAGCTTCGGTGCTCGCGGCGGGCTCACCATCACGGCCGCCGCGCCGGCTGCCTGGGCGGCGCGACTCAATTCGAGGCAGGTGTGCAGGCCTTCGGTCGTCGTGCCGACCACCACGGGCACGCGGCCGTTCACCTGCGTCAGCACCGTGTCGAGCACCAGGGCGCGCTCGCGTTCGGTCAGTCGCGCCGCTTCACCCAGCACGCCGAGCGCGGTGAACCCGCTCACGCCCGCGCCGATGAAGTGTTCCACGTACCGCCGCAGGCTCTCCACGTCTACGTCGCCGCCCTGCCGGAACGGCGTCGCCAGCACCGAGTACACACCTCTCACGTTTCAGGACCCCCTGCGCCACCCACGAGTCCGGGCGCGGGACGACACGGTATCAGAGGAATGCCGGGAATGCCGAGAATGCCGGGAATGACGGGAAGGCTCACGGCTCGAGGCTCGAGGTTCGGGCATGATGGCACGCAGGCGGGAGCACGACATGCGTTCGAGATGGGCTGTGGTGGCGGGGTTGGCGATGGTCGCGGTGGTCGGTTGCGGCCGCGGCGACGCGAGCAGGACGGGCATCACCATCGGATTCGTGCCGAAGGGCTCGACGCACGAGCACTGGGCGCGCGTGCGGATCGGCGCCGAGAAGGCGGCAGCCGAGTATCGCGCGGCAGGCACGCCGGTCGAGGTGATCTGGAAGGGCCCCCTTCGTGAGGACGACCGCGAGCAGCAGCTGCAGGTGGTCGAGGGCTTCACGAGCCAGGGCGTGACCGGCATCATCCTCGCGCCGCTCGACAGCCGCGCCCTGCGCCGCCCCGTCGAGGAGGCCGCGCGTGCGGGCATTCCGACGGTCATCTTCGACTCCGCGCTCGCCGCGCCGAATCCGACCGTGAGTTACGTGAGCACCGACAACCGCAAGGGCGGCCACCTCGCTGGCCGTCGCCTGGGGGAGCTGCTCGGCGGCAGGGGCACCGTGCTGATGCTCCGCTATCAGGAGGGGTCGGCGGCGACCGAGGAGCGCGAGCAGGGCTTCCTCGACGAACTGCGCAGCGCGTTCCCTGGCGTGACGGTGATCTCGTCCGACCAGTACGCCGGCCCCACACGCGACACCGCGAAGCGGGCGTCGGAGAACCTGCTCAACCAGTACGGCAGCCGCCTCGACGGCATCTTCGCGTCCAACGAGTCGGCCACCGCCGGCATGCTGCTGGCCCTGCAGGACATCGGCAAGGCGGGCCAGGTGCGGTTCGTCGGCTTCGACTACAGCGCGAGCTTCCTCGAGCCCCTCGCGCAGGGGCAGCTGCACGGGTTCATCGCGCAGCACCCCGTGAACATGGGGTACCTCAGCGTGAAGACGATGGTCGACCACCTGCAGGGGAAAGCGGTGCCGACGACCGTTGACACGGGGGTCGTGCTGGTGACGGCCGACAACGTCCGCGAGCCATCGATCCAGGCCGTGATCAACCCGCCCGACGCCCGCTGATGTCGCGCCGCGGTTGGGTGAGCGGACGGCTCGGAGAGCCGTCCCTACCGATTGTCGGCATCGCCAGGGTAGGGCCGGCTGCTTAGCCGTCCGTCACGGCCGCGCCGCTGTCGATGGCGGCCGCGTGGGACACGCGGCCCTACCTCTGTGTGACTGGGCCAGGCGTCCCCACCAGCCCCGGGGGGGCTGCAACCCGGCGGACGGCTCGGAGATCCGTCCCTACCGATCGTCGGCATCGCCAGGGTAGGGACGGCTGTCCCAGCCGTCCGACACCGCTGCCGCGCTCGCCGCTCCCGCTCCCCGATACCCGCTCCCCGCTACCCGGTCTCCGGTTCCCGCTCCCCGACACCCGCTCCCCGCTACCCGGCCTCCGGTCCCCGCTCCCCGATACCCGCTCCCCGATACCCGCTCCCCGCTACCCGACCCTCGGTACCCGGCCCCCGGTACCCGGTACCCGGTACCCGGTACCCGGCACCCGGTATAGTGCAGTCATGTCGATCACGAGCGCCGACGAGTTCGAGGGGATGCGACGGGCAGGCCGGGTGGTGGCGAGGGCACTCGCCGCGATGCGAGAGGTGGTCGTGCCCGGCGCGACGCCGGCCGACATCGAGGCCGTGGGCGCCGAGGTGCTGCGGGCCGAGGGCGCGCAGGCCGCGCCCGTCGTCGTCTACGACGCGCCTTGCGCCGCGTTCGTCAGCGTGAACGACGCGGTCGTGCACGGGCTCCCGACGCGCACGCCCCTGCGTGCGGGCGACCTCGTGAAGATCGACGTGACGCCGATGGTGGACGGTTTCGTGGCCGACGGCGCCATCAGCGTGCCGGTGGAACCCGCCGGGTCACGCGGCCGTCGGCTGGCCCGGTGCGCGGAGCGGGCGCTCACGGCGGCGCTCGCGCAGGTGCGGCCCGGCCTGCCCGTGCACGCGCTCGGCGCGATCATCGATCGGCATGTGCGTCGCGATGGATTCGCGGTCATCCGCGACCTCACGGGACACGGCGTGGGGCGCACGATCCACGAGCCGCCCGAGGTGCCCAACTACGACCCGGGTGGCGCTTCGCCCACGCTCACCGACGGCCTGGTCCTCGCCATCGAGCCCCTCGTCGCGGAGCGCTCGGGCGCGATCCGTGTCGCGCGTGATCGCTGGACCATCTCCACCCGCGACGGCGGATGGGCCGCCCACTGCGAACACACCATCGTCGTCACCCCCAACGGCGCGCTCGTGCTCACTGCGTAGGTGATGCTTGATGCCTGATGCTTGATGCCTGACATGGCATCAGACATCAGGCATCAGGCATCATCCCCGTGCCTTCCACGCGGCCAGCACTTCGCGTTCGCGCTCGGGTGACAGGCCGGCCTTGAGCTTGGCCTTGCGCTCGGCGGGCCAGGTCTCGACGTAGGCCAGCGTGTCGCGGACGGTCTCGGCCAGGGGACGATGGGCGAGGCCCCTGGCCATGGCGGCCTTCACGCTCACCTGTCCTTCGCCGGCCGTGTCGCCCTCGGCCGGCAGCCACACCGGCATGTCGCTCCAGGGGCGCACCTTGTGGGCCTCCATGAACGCCTTCGGCAGCCAGACGAACGTGGCGTCGGATTTCGACACGGCCTTGCACGTGTCGAGCAGGCGCCCGATGGTCAGGCTGGCCTGCGGGGCATCGGCGTTGTAGGTGCCCATCGTCCGGGTCTCGAGGCAGTGCACGACGAAGTTGGCCAGGTCGCGCACGTCGATGCACTGCACGAAGTCCGACGGGCTGTTCGGCGCCAGCACCTCGCCGCCTCGCGCCACCCGCACGGGCCAGTAGGTGAATCGGTCGGTCGTGTCGCCGGGGCCGACGATCAGCCCCGGGCGAATCACCGTGGTGCGCCCGGGCAGGGCCTTCGCCGCCGCCTGCTCGCACAGCACCTTGAGTCCGCCGTACGTCTCGCCCGTCACCTGCTCGACGGTGGGGTCCTTCAGCGTCGCGAGCGGGGCGCTCTCGTCGAGGCCGGGCTTGTCGAGCGCCTTGTAGACGGAAATCGTCGAGATGAGCAGGTACTGCGCGACGTTGGGCGCCAGCAGCGTCGCGCTGCGCGTGACGTCGGCCGGGATGTAGGCCGACGGGTCGATCACCGCGTCCCACTTGCGGCCTTCGAGGGCCTTCAGGTCCGTCTTCCGGTCGCCGCGCAGCTTCTCCACGTCGGGGAACAACTGCGGGTTGGTGCGTCCGCGGTTGAACAGCGTCACCGTGTGGCCGCGTTCCTGGAGCCGTCGCACCGTGTGCGGTCCGAGGAACCCGGTGCCGCCGATGACGAGGACCGTCAGGGGCGCCGCCGCGCGAGTGCCGCCGGGCAGGACCGCCGTGGCGGTGGCCGCCAGGCTCGTGCCGATGAACGTGCGTCGAGTGATGGACATGGGTGTGACGGGGAGCGGGTATCGGGTATCGGGTACCGGGTTCGAGGCTGGTAGGGACGGTTGGCTCAACCGTCCGTCTCCGCGTGCCCCGGCCGTCCGTCGGCTCAGGCCATTGTCCCCCCGATGACGTCCGGCGCAATCAGGCTGGGACCGACGGCGCCCGCCGCGTGACAGGCCGGCGTCAGGCCGTGGGAGAGGCGGCGGCCACGGGGTCGCGGGTCGAGGCCAGGTGCTCGTCGTGCGTCCGGCCGACCCGCCACCCGAGCAGCGCCCAGGCCGCAGCGATCGCGAAGCCGATCAGCGCGACCTGCCCGAGCGGCACCTGCGCGGCGACGACGAGGGCCATCAGCCAGCCGTTCACGAGGTCGCCGCCCCGGTAGATCGCCGTGTCGATGAACGCCTTGGCCTTGTACCGGCTCTCGCGATCGACGCGTGTGAAGAGACTCTCGCGCGCCGGGGCGATGAGCGAGAAGTTGCCCGCGCGGTGCACGACCTGGATGCCGGCCAGCACCAGGGGCGTGGGCGTGGCCGCGAGCCACGCGAAGCCCGCGGCGACCAGCAGCGGAGACAGCATCAGCAACGGCGTGACACCGTAGTGCGTCAGCAGCACCCGGGTGAGGACCAGCTGCGTGACGACGGTGAGGGCGTTGACGGCGAAGTCGATGCGCGCGAAGTACGCCGCGCGTGCGGCCGGATCGGTGAAGGCGGCCGCGACGACGGCCGCCTGCTGGTAGTAGAGGACGGTGTTGACCGTCACGTAGAGCAGCAGCAGGCCGGCGATCGACCGCAGGAAGGGCGAACCCATCACCAGCCGTGCGCCTGCGAGCACCGTGCCGCCGATGGGCTGATCGGCGCCGCGGTGCGCCGTTGCCCACGGCAGCAGCCGCACGATCGCGAGCAGCGCCACGCCGAGCAGCAGGGCCGAACACAACATCAGTTGTGGCACGCCGAGCCGCTCGACCAGCAACGCGGTCACCAGCGGGCCGGCCAGCGCGCCGGTCGTCCCGCCGGCCGCGATGATGCCGTACAGCCGCTTGGCCTGTTCGGTCGTGAAGATGTCGGACATGAAGCTCCAGAACACCGACACCACGAACAGGTTGAAGACGCTCACCCAGATGAAGAACGCCGGCACGGCCACGTGCATGCCGATCGCGGCGCGGAACAGCAGGTAGAACGCGACCAGACAGGCCGTGAAGAAGCCGTAGACGACGGGCAGGAACACGCGGCGTTCGAACCGCGACACGAGCGCGCCATACAGCGGCTGCGCCAGCAGCATGCAGACGAACGTGCCGGTGAACAGCCATTGCAGGCGGTCCACGCCGTAGCGCACGCCCATCTCCTCGCGAAGCGGACGCAGCAGGCCGTAGGCGCACAGCAGCGCGAAGAAGTAGACGAAGCTCCACGCCAGCGCCGGGCGCTCGTCGCGCGCGACGCCGGTCAGCTGCGCCAGCAGCCCGCGCGGGGAAGCGCCCACCTCAGCGCTTCCTTCGCCAGAGCAGCACGGCCTCGCGGTTGCGGATCGAGCCGAAGCAGTAGCGCTTGCGGTTGCTGTACGTGTCGAGCCAGTCGCGCGCCACCCACAGGTTGGCGCCGTCGGGATCCTCGCGCAGGCGCTGCGCCGAGCCGTTCAGGCCCTTCACGGTGCGCTGGAAGTACGGGTCGAAGAACGACAGGCCTTCGGGGTCGGACTTGATGGCGAGCACGTAGTGCCAGATGCCGCCGCCGATGTGCAGGTTGCAGAGCGCGACCCCGCCGGTGTTCAGGCAGCCGACCAGCTGGTTGCCGCGGCGCACGTGCACTTCGGTGCCGCGCAGGTACTCCGTCTTGACGGCGAAGCGCCCTTCCCGATAGGCCCCGAGCCACTCGGCGGTGACGCGGATGCCCCACTCGTCGGTGCCATCGCCGAGCGTGTTGCTGCGGCTCACTCCATTGAGCGTGTACGTGTAGACGCGCTGAATCACCAGCGGCGGAATCTCGCCACGGCCGAAGAGCCGGGCGATGCCGTTGAGGAAGGTGGTCGGGACGCAGTCGGCCTCGCTGAACTGGTACCGGAACGGCACCGGGACTTCAGGCGGACGCGACGCGCGCCCCGAGCGCGGCCGACGAGACGGGACAGACGAGGGCAACGCGTCGAGTCTGCCATCCGGACGGACGCGGTGCAAGACATCTCGCGACTTGCGCCAGGACGGGTTCGCGGGGTCAGATCGAGCGCATGCCCATCTGCCCCCCGCTCCCGTCGCGCCGTGCCCTGCTGACCCGGGTCGGCCTGGCTGCATTCGGCCTCGCCGCCGGGGTTGGCGTGACCCAGGCCCGACAGTCCTCGGTGCGGTCGGGCAGCCTCGGGGCCCTCCGCCGCACCGTGCGTCTCGGGGCCGTCCTCGACCATCCGCAGGGCATCACGGCCAGTGCCGACGGTGCCACCTGGTGGGTGACGTCGGTGCTCCGGCAGGACAAGAAGGGGCTGCTGGCGGCGTTTCGCGCCGCCGACGGGCAGTTGCTCCAGCGCGTCGAGGTGCAGGACGGACCCCGCTACCATCCCGGCGGACTCGGTCGCCTGGGCGACACCCTCTGGCTCCCCGTGGCCGAATACGCGAGGGCCTCGACCAGCGTCCTCCAGGCCCGCGAGGCAGCCACGCTGGCCCTCCGCTCCCAGTTCGCGGTGCAGGACCACGTCGGCGCGCTCGCCGTCACATCGGGGGCGCTCATCGGGTGCAACTGGGACGCCCGCCGGTTCTACGAATGGACGTTCGACGGCCGCCAGACGACCGTCGTGGAGCACGACGGCGCCGCGCGCTACCAGGACCTCCAGTGGACGGGCGAGTCGTTGCTGGCCGGCGGCCTGCTGGGCGACACCGGCGTCGTGGACCTGCTCGAGTGGCCGTCCCTCGACCTGAAGGAGCGCATCGTCGTCGGCCAGACGGATCGCGGCGTGGTGCTCACCCACGAGGGGATGGCCGTCTCGGGCGCCGACCTGCTGCTGATGCCCGAGGACGACCCGTCGCGCGTGTTCGTGCACGCCTGGGCGGGCGCACCGGTGTCGGAAACCCCGGTACCCGACACGCCCCTCCCGCGGCCGAACGAGCCGGAGAAGTCGCTGTTCCGCAAGCCCAGGCCTTAACGCATGGCGCCTGGCGCAAGCGCCGAACGTAGAACGCCGAACGCCGAACGCCGAATGCCGAATCGGCGAACGGCGAACGCGACGCTCACCGTTCGAGGCGTCGTGTGGCGATGTGGAGATCGGGGCGTACCTGACGATCAGGGCGGCCCTCACCCGGGCATTCACCCTTGCCCCGGCGCTGGCCGATGCGCGCGCCGTACGGGGCGCGCTGCGGTTCCGCTACGGGTGGGACTGGCTGGGCCGCACCTCAGATTCAGAAGCGGCTATCGAGGACGCGCATCGCCTGCGCTCGGCCAATCTCTGCTTCCTCGGCATCGACATGCAGTCCAAACGCCTGCCGACCACGGCCGTCACGCGAGCAGTCCTGGCGCGAATTCACCTCGAGTCGCCATCGCGGTGATGGCCGGGCCCCCACGCCCGGCGGCCCGCTGGGACAGCGGGCCCTACCGTCCCATGCATCAGGCATCAGGCATCAGGCGTTATGCGCCATGCGCCATGCGTCACACCCCCCACCCGAACGCCCGCGCGACGGTCGCCGTGAGGAAGCAGACGATGAAGGCCGTGCCCAGCGGCAGCAGCGCGCCGATCGTCGCCCACCGGACGCTCAGGGTCTCCTTGTAGATCGTGAGGATGGTCGTCGCGCACGGATTGTGCAGCAGCGAGAACAGCATCAGGTTCACCGCCGTCAGCATCGTCCATCCCTGCTGGTCCACCAGCAGGCGGCGCATGTCGTCGAGGCCCTCGAGCTCGGTCATCATCCCCGTGCCCATGTAGGCCATCACGAGCGTGGGCACGACGATCTCGTTGGCCGGAATGGCGATGACGTAGGTGAGCATGATCACGCCGTCGAGGCCGATGGCACGCCCGATCGGATCGAGCGCACCGGCCACCAGCGACGCCAGGGACCTGTCGTGCCAGCGGATGTTGGCGAGCAGCCAGATGACGGCGCCGGCAGGCGCGGCGGTCCACATCGCGCGCCAGAGCACGAAGAGCGTACGGTCGATCAGCGACGTGTAGAAGATGCGGCCGATGTTGGGCCGGCGGTAGGGCGGCAGCTCGAGCGTGAAGGCCGATGCCTCGCCGCGCAGGATCGTGCGCGAGAGCAGCCACGACATCAGCAGCGTGAAGCCGATGCCGAGCACCACGACGCCGACCACCGCGGCTGCGGCCGCGACCGACGCGAACGCGGGGGCGAACGACGCGCCGACGAAGATCGTGCCGAGCATGATCAGCGTCGGGTAACGCCCGTTGCAGGGGACGAAGTTGTTGGTCAGGATCGCGACGAGCCGCTCGCGCGGCGAATCGATGATCCGCGTGGCGATGACGCCCGCCGCGTTGCAGCCGAACCCCATGGCCATGGTGAGCGCCTGCTTGCCGTGCGCGCCCGCGCGGCGGAACAGGAAGTCGAGGTTGAACGCCACGCGCGGCAGGTAGCCGAGGTCCTCGAAGATCGTGAAGAGCGGGAAGAAGATCGCCATGGGCGGCAGCATCACGCTGACGACCCAGGCCAGCCCGCGGTAGACCCCGCGCCACAGGAATCCCGTGATCCACCAGGGCACGCCCGCGGCGTCGAACAGGGCGACGGCCTGATCCTCGACCCAGAAGAGCGCCGTCGCGAGCATCGCCGAGGGCACGTTGGCGCCCGCGATCGTCAGCCAGAAGACGACGGCGAGCAGCACGAGCATGATGGGCAGGCCGAACCAGGGCGACGTCACGAGCCGGTCGATGCGCTGATCGGCGTCGAGAGGGTGGCGCCCGTCGGCGCTCGACACGGCTCGCCGCGCGACGCGCTCGGCCTCGGCGTAGAGCGACTTGACGGCCTCCTCGCGAAAGCCGCCGCTCAGGTCGCGGCGCAGGGCGCGCGCGTGGGCGAGCACGTCCTCGGCCGTTGGCGGATGAGTGTCAGGGCTCATGGCTCAGGGCTCATGGCTCACGATGAAGGGACTGAGGCCCGGCATCGCGGCATGCCTACTGCGCTCCCTGCAGCGCGATCTGGCGGCTGAAGCGCACGTCGCGCTCCTGCTGGCGCGAGACGAGGCGCGCGAGTTCGCCGGTGCGGAGCGCCTCCTCGACACGCGCGTCGCCGTCGAGCAGGCGGATGGCGAGCCACCGGCTGTTGGGCACGCCCGGGGCGGCCGCCTCGATCCGGGGGATCAACTCACCGACGGCCCGCTCGAACTCCGGCGTGCCCTTGACGCGGAGCGGCGAGGTCGTGAGCGTGCCGCTCGCCACACCGTCGACCGCCGTGAGCAGCGCGTGCAGCCCTTCGCCGGTGCGCGCGACGATGGGCACCACGGGCACGCCGAGATCGCGCGCCAGGCTGCGCGTGTCCACCGAGAGCCCCTTGCGGCGCGCCTCGTCCATCAGGTTCACCGCGACGACCGCGCGGTCCGTGATCTCGAGCACTTGCAGCACGAGGTTCAGGTTGCGTTCGAGTGCGCCCGCGTCGGTCACCACGATCACCGCATGCGGCTGCCCGAACAGGATGAAGTCGCGCGCGACCTCCTCGTCCTGCGAGGCCGACAGCAGCGAGTAGGTGCCCGGCAGGTCCACGATCTTGTAGCGGATCTTGTCGTAGCTGAACGCGCCCTCGGCCCGCGTCACCGTCTTGCCGGGCCAGTTCCCCGTGTGCTGGCGCAGCCCCGTCAGCGCGTTGAAGACCGTGCTCTTGCCGGTGTTCGGGTTGCCGGCCAGGGCGACCACGCGGTCCACTGCCCCGACCTCGACCCCGAGCGGCGCGAGCTCCGCGGCGACGGGACAGGTCTCGCATTCGTGCGTGCTCATCGGACGTTCCTCGCGGCGCTGGTCGGCAGGGCGTCGTCGGTGCCACCCGCGTGGGCGGTGACCGGTCGAACGATCACGGCCGACGATTGGTCGCGCCGCAGCGCGATGGTGGTGCCGCGCACGCGGTAGGCGCGCGGGTCGCCCGCAAACGTCTCGAGCGTCGCGGCCACGCGTGTGCCTGGGGTGAATCCGAGATCGAGAAGCCGTCGGCGCGTGAAGCCCTGGCAGGCCGGCGAGAGCGACACGATCTCGGCCTCGACCGTCGTCGGCAGTTCAGACAGGCGGATGCAGCCGGTCGCCTCCGGCGTCGCCTCGTCCAGCGGGGCGACGAACACGTTGCCCGCGTACTCGAGCGGCAGGCGCACCACGCGATCGCCCACGCCCAGCAGCAGGGCATCGTCGGTCACCGTCTGCACCTCGACGCGCTGGCCCGGCTCGAGGGCGAGCTGCACGAGCGCCCGGAAGATTGCCGCCGGTTCGTCTTCGAGGTGGACGATGCGGCCGGCCTGGCCGGGGCGCCAGGTCGTGATGGGGGTGCCCGGGTCGTCGGACCCTTCACCCGCCGAGGGAATGGGGTCGCCGTGCGGGTCGCGCTCCGGGTGTCCGAGCGACGCCGACAGGCGTTCGGCGTCGGCCTCGGTCAGCCGATGCTCGAGCCGTTCGGCCACGCGATGCACGTCGGTCAGGGGCAGTCGCGCCTCGTCGGCCAGGTAGCGCTCGAGCAGCCTGTGGGCGCGCACGAGATGTCGGGCCCGCTGCTCGCCGTCGGCCGTGAGGTGGTAGCGGCCGCCTTCGGACGCGGCCAGGCCGCCGCTGCGCAGGCGCTCGACCACGCGCAGCGCTGCGCGATCCCCGAGGCGCAGCGTGCCCTTGAGCGACGCGAACGTGGCCGTGCGGCCGGCCTGCGACTCCTGGAGCAGGTGCTTGAGGGCGTTGTCGCCGTGTTCCCGCTCCAGTGCGCCGGCCCGCCGCCTGGCGCGGGCCAGCAGGCCGTGGCGGGGCCACGCCACGACGGCGAGTGCGACGAGGGCAGCAGCCAGCCACCAAGCGGGAGTCATCGGGCCTCCAGCAGGATGCGCACGCGGGCGTCGAGTGCCTCGCCGGTCAGGCGCGTGGCGTGCAGGCGCCCGCGGCGGTCGAACAGGAACGACGCCGGGATCGACTCGACACCGAACAGGCGCGCCAGCGGGCTGTCGTAGCCACCCGCCTCGCGCACCTGTGGCCACGCGATGGCCTGACGCTGCAGCCAGCTGCGAAAGTCACGCACGCTCGACCGATCCAGGCTCACACCGATGATGGTGAAGCCATCGGCGGCGTGACGCGCATGCAGACGCTTCAGGCGTGGCAGATCGGCCAGGCACGGCGCGCACCACGTCGCCCAGAAGTCCACGAGCACCACGCGACCACGCAGGGCCTCCGACGACCACGTGCGGCCGTCGAGATCCACGGCCCGCCAGGACGGCGCCCCCCCGAGCGTGGGTGCGACCGCGTCGTGGGCCACTGGTCGGTTCGACGCGGAGACGTCGTTCGGCGTGACACACGCGAGCCAGGCCCCCAGCGCGAGGGCCGCGGAGAGAGCCCTGATGCTCATCGACCCACCCTCACGGACACCTGGAACGAGCGCGGCAGGCGCGGGCCGTACACGTAGCCGGCGTCGCGCAGCGGCCCCTGATCGAGGTCCCGCTGGTAGGCATTGGTCAGGTTCCGGATGGTCAGGCTCACCGTGAGCGGGACGGGAGCCTTGACGACCGCTCGCGAGAACGACACGTCGACCTGGGCGAACGCCGGGGTGCGCTCCAGTCGATCCTCCGGGATGGCGCCGGCGAAGTGGGGCGCGAGCATCGACCCCGTGAGGCGCAGGCCCACGAACACGTCCACGGGGGTCACTTCCTTCACCGTGACCGACGCGTTGCCGTAGACGTCCGGCGTCCGGAAGAATCGCGTACTGCCGAAGTCGGGGTCGGGCTGGCCGAAGGTGCTGCGCTGCACCACGAAGCCCCCCTGCAGCACGAGGTGATCGCCGCGTCCCCACCCGACGTTGGTTTCCACGCCCCGCACGGTGGCCGTGCCGAGGTTCATCTTGAGGAACTCGCGGGCGTCGGTGTCGGGCAGATCCTGTTCGCGCAGGTGGAACTGGTCGCGCAGCCGCGTGTGGAAGCCGTTCAGCTCGACCAGGGCCTGTCCGCCGAACAGCGACGGCTTCCACTCGCCTCCAGCCATCCAGTTGACCGATCGCTCCGGGCGCAGCGCCGGATCCACCAGCACGATCCTCGCCTCGCCGCCGACCGATGCGATGTGCAGGTCCTCGTCGAAGACCTGCGGGGCGCGAATGCCCTGGGCATACGAGACGCGCAGGTCGAGGGCCGGACGCGGCGAGACCCTGAGCGCGGCGCGGGGCAGCACCTGCGGCGCCGCCAGGTTCGAGTGCGCATCCACGCGAAGGCCGGTGAGCAACTGCCACCCCGGTCGCATCGTCCACTCGTCCTGCACGAACGCGCCGACCTGCTGGTAGCGCTGATCGAGCGCCCGGTCGTAGGCCGGCTGCCGATCGCGGAGGCGTTCGGCCGTCACCTGCATGCCGCCGCTCACGACGTGGCGCGCGGCGTAGCGGTTGACGAGGACATCGGCCACACCGAGCTGGCTGCGCGTGTCGCCGTACGCGAGCGGATCCTGCCCGACGCCGTAGTAGCTGTCGCGCCGGGTGTCGGCTGCCGACAGCGTGACCCGGTAGTCGAGGCGCGAGGAGGGCGCGTGAAGCCAGGTGACGGTGGCAGCCGTCCGCCTCGTGTCGATGGCCTCCGCGATGTCGGCCTCATGGGGAGGGCGATCGAGGGCGTTGCCGCCCCGCCGTGTCTCGTGCAGGGCGCTGGCGTCGACCGTCATCCGGGCGCGCGAGTCGAGCAGCAGCCGATGGGCGCGCAGGCCACCGGCATCGAGCGCGCGGCGAGAGACCTCCGTGAATCCATCCCCCGTCAGGTCCACCGGCTCGACGCGGTCGGCCTGCCCATAGGCCGTCACCATGCCGCGACGATCGCCCGTGACCCAGTCGAGGGCCGCCGCAGTGCCGAAGGTCGGCTGGCCGGCGGTGCTGCCGATCGTCGTGTCGAGCTGGGCGCCCCGCTCGACGGGCTCGCGCGTGATCACGTTGATCACGCCCCCCACCGACCCCGGGCCGAGCAGCGCGGCGCCGCCGCCCTTGGTGACCTCGATGCGCTCGATGAGGCGCGCCGGGATCTGCTCGAGGCCGTAGACCTGCGCGAGCGAGGACAGCGTCGGCTGGCCGTCCATCAGGATCTGGGTGTAGGGGCCCTCGAGGCCGAGCAGGCGTACCTGCGAGAAGTTGCAGTTCTGGCAGTTGTTCTCGACCCGCACGCCCGTCGTGTACTCGACGGCGTCGGCCAGCGTCCGCGCGCCAATCTGCTCGACGAAGTCGCGCGAGACCACCTCGGTGCGCACCGGCGCATCGCGCAAGCGCGCATCGCGTCGCTCGGCGGCCACCTCGACCTCGGCCTTGAAGGCGGGCGCCAGCACCACCGGCCCGACACCTGCGCGCGCCTCGACGGCGGCTGTCACGAATCCCGGCAACTCGACCCGCACGGCCGCGGCCGCCGACAGGCAGGCGTGTCCGGCGTCGTCTGTCACCGTCAGGAGCCGACCGTCCTCCGCCGCGACGACGGCGGCGCCCGGCAGTGCCATGCCGGAGCCGTCGCGCACGTCGAGCGCCACGGGGCACGCAGCGGCCGGTTCGGGCTGCGGCTGGGCGAGGGCGACGAGAGCGAACAGGATGGGCAGGGGGGACATCGAAATTTTGAACAATCAAAAAATGAATCCATTGGTCTTCAAAGTCAAGGGCAATCTTCTGTCCGGGCCTTCCCGGGTTCGATTGGGGGCCGTGCGACGTTTCTCCCCATGAACGGGGGACGCTGTGCCCCCGTGGCCCACCGAGGCCCGTCCCTTCCGGCGGGTGGCGAGCGGCAGAGGCGCGGTCCGGGGCACAATGCCCTGCGACGCACGTGTATTCCCTGGAGAGAGCGGCCCGTCCATGAGCGCGCAACGCACTCGGTTGCTGGAGCTGGCAGCCTCGGTCGCCGACGGGACGACCGACATCGATTGGCAGGATCTCGAGGCCTCGGTCCAGGACGAGGAGGATCGCCAGTTGCTGCAGGATCTCCGTGTCCTGGCGGGCGTGGCCGACCTTCATCGTTCCGACCCACCCGATCCGGAGGCGCCCGCGGGCAGGACGCGCCGCATCCAGGGACGGGTGGTCGGGCGAATCGGACCGGCGATGACCGACACGGACGCTCCGACCGTCGAGGAGCGGGTGCTTCCACCCCCCGCGCGTGGCCCGCTCGACCGCTGGGGCCACCTCGAGCTCATCGAGCAGATTGGCCAGGGCTCCTTCGGGAACGTGTACCGGGCGCGTGATACGCGGCTCGACAGGGACGTCGCCCTGAAGCTGCTGCGCAAGGGGCGTCAGACCGCCGAACTGGCCGAGAAGATCCTGCACGAAGGACGCATCCTGGCTCGCGTGCGCCACCGCAACGTGGTGACGGTGTTCGGCGCCGAGGAGCGCGACGGGCGCGTCGGGCTGTGGATGGAGTACATCCGCGGTCGCACGCTCGAGCAACTGCTGCGTTCCACCGGGCCGTTCGGCGCGCGCGAGGCGGCGCTCATCGGCCAGGAGCTCTGCCGGGCCCTGGCGGCCGTCCACAAGGCCGGGCTGGTCCACCGCGACATCAAGGCCCAGAACGTGATGCGCGAGGAGGGTGGACGCCTCGTCCTGATGGACTTCGGCGCGGGGCAGTTCGTGCACGCGTCGGCCGCCACGCCGGGTCGGCTCACGGGCACGCCGCTGTACCTGGCCCCGGAACTCCTGCGCGGCGGCGATGCCACGGTCCAGTCCGACATCTATGGCCTGGGCGTCCTGCTGTTCCATCTCGTCACGGGCCAGTACCCCGTGACGGCAAGCTCACTCGACGATCTGCGCGAGGCGCATCGGGAAGGCCGGCGGTTCCGGCTGCACGACGCCCGGCCGGACCTGGCCGACGACTTCGCGCGCGTCGTGGAGCGCGCCGCCCACCCCGACGCCTCGCGGCGGTATGCGAGTGCCGGCGCCCTCCAGGAGGCGCTCGCGCGATCCCTCGGGCTCGACTCGACCATCACCGTCGATCGCTCCACGCTCGGGGCTGCGGTAGGCAGCGCGACGCCCGTGCCGACCCTGCGGCGGGGCTGGCCCGTGCGCTGGTGGCAGGTCGCCGGCATCGGGTTCGCGCTCGGCGCGTGCCTCGTGGCGCTGGTGGCGTGGCTGCTGCAGGGAGAGCCCGGTGTCCCGCTGCAGCGGGCGACGGCCGTCAAGCCCGTGGTCGCCATCAGGCCGATGCCCGCGGCCGCCACCACGTTCGACCCCGACACGTTCCTCGTCGCCTCGTCGCTCGGCGCACGCCTCAGTTCATCACCCGAGGTGCGCGTGACCAGCGCAGAAGCCGTCGCGGCGATCAACGACGTCGCCACGACGAGCGCCTCGATAATGGCCACGCTCCAGAGCGACGCCGTCATCGAACTCAAGCCGGTCCGGCGGCTCCCGAGCGGATACGAGGCCAACGTCCGCCTGCTCATGGCCGGTGCGATGCCGATCGCCCTGCCCACGGTGGGGCCAGCAGTCGATCTCGACGCCCTCGGCGACGCCCTGGCCAGTGTGATCGCGCCGCACCTGCGCCTCAATCCCGAGGCGCTCCACGCGACGCGGCACGCGGCCGTCTCACGCGGCAACCCCGAGGCCCTCGAGCACTTCGCCCGGGGTCTGCGACAGGCCGCCACCGAGAGCACCGAAGGGGTCGCGCAGGCGTGCCGATCGTTCAAGGCCTCGACCGACGCCGATCCCGACTTCGCCGCGGGCTACGCGCGATGGGCACAGTGCCTGCTCACGCAGTACCGCTTCGGGACCATCGACACGGCCACGGCGTTCGAACACGCCCGCACGGCCGCGGCGCGCGCGCTCGCCCGCGACCCCGAGAACGCCGACGCGCTTGCCGCCGTCGCCGATCTCCAGGCCGAGGAGAAGCGCGACTGGGCGCAGGCCGAGAGTCAGTTCCTCGACGCCCTCGCCCGCGACGGCAGCAACGTTTTCGCGCGGTCGCGCTACGCGATGCTGCTCGCCGGGCGGGGCCGCACGACCGAGGCAGTCGAGCAACTCGTCGAGGCCCGGCGCAGTGCACCCCTGTCGACCGTGCTGAAGGGATACCTCGCCATGGGCCTGCACTACGCCGGTCGCGACGAAGAAGCCCTGGCCACGTTCCAGCAACTGCGAGTCGTGGACGGCTCCCTCGAGTCCGCGCTCGTCGGGCAGTGCCGCATCTTCGTCGTGGTGGGGCAGTTCGACGAGGCGCTCGACACCTGCGGGCAGTTGCTGGCGAGTCGCAAGGGGCGTGACGCCTTCGCGCAGGCCCAGCTGGCGGTGGCCCTGAGCCGTCTCGGCCGGCATGCCGAGTCGGCCCGTCACCTGGCGCAGTTGCAGAAGCAGTACGACGAGTCGCCGGAGGCGGAGCGCCCGAACGTGGCGTTCTTCCTGGCCACGGCCTCGGCCGGCATGGAGCAGACCGACAAGCTGTTCTTCTGGCTCGAGGTCGCCGCGAGCGGCCGGAGTTCGCGCCTCGCCTACCTGCGCGTCGATCCCCGGTTCGCGGCCGTCCGCGCCGATCCCCGCTGGGCCTCGATCCTGGCCGTGTACGAGCGCCCGTGAGCCCGGTCCGACCCGCGGGGCGTCCCGCTTCACCGTTTGCCAATCCCCGGCCCCGTGCCGTTGCCTGACAGGAGATGCCGATGCAGAAGAAGCCCAAGGTCCAGCTGCGACCCGTCGTCGAGGCCATCGACAAGCTGCTCGCCGAGCTCGCCGATCTCGAGGAACCGAAGGACAGCAAGGAGCGCGAGAGCGCCAAAGCCCTGAAAGCCACGCTCGCGGGGACGTCCATGCTGCTGCAGTCGCAGTGCTGGAGCCGGGAGGCCAACGAATCGGTCTACGAGTTCCCGTCCTGATCGCGTGAACCCGTCGGATGAAGATCGCCGTGCCTGCGTACGGCGGGCCGCTGACGTGGTCTGCCGTTGGCAGGACGGCGCGCGCGTCGTGCAGGCCGCGCGTCGGGCCCGGGGCGTGCCGGCGACGCCCCTGGTCCTCGAGTTGCTGGACCGCATCACCGACTGGACGCCCGTGGACGCGCTGGCCGTCGCGCTGGCGCTTCCCGTCACCGCACTCACGGTGTTGCTCGACGGGCTCGCGGCACTCGAACTCGTCGAGCAGCTTGACGCTCGGCCCTCGGATCACGGGCCGACCGGTGGGACCCTGGCGTCGGCCAGCCCGTGGGACACCTGGGTGCCCGCCGCGCGCTGGTTCCACGAGGCCACGCGTGATGTGCCGTTCGGCGCATCGGGCGGTCGCGACGGACCGGCCGGCGAGGTCGGCGCGACCGTCGCGGCCGCACGGCCGCCGGTGGTGCTGCCACCGCAGGGACGGGAAACCATTCCTTTACCTTTTCCCGTCGTCTCCGGTCCGTTCAGGCGGGCGCTGCAGCAGCGGCGGACCCATCGCCGGTTCGCGAGCGGGGCGCTGTCGGCGCAGCACCTTGGGACGCTGCTCGGGGTGACGTTCGGCGTGCAGGCCTGGGCCCACACGCCCGAGGGGCCGCTCGCGCTCAAGACCTCGCCATCGGGCGGTGCGCGGCACAGCCTCGAAGCCTGGGTGTGGGTACGCCGCGTGGAGGCCCTCGACCCCGGTCTCTATCACTACCGCAGCGACGTGCACGGCCTCACGCGTCTCGACGACCGGCCGGCACCCGACCGCGTCACGGCGTGGCTGCCCGCACAGGACGGCTACGAGGGCGCGCCCGTCGTCGTGGCGGTCGCATCGGTGCTCGCGCGTGTGGCGTGGCGGTATCGCAGCGCCCGGGCGTACAGGGTGGTGTTGATCGAGGCCGGGCACCTGGCGCAGACGTTCTGCCTCACGGCCAGCGCTCTGGGACTTGCGCCCTTCTGCACCGCGGCCCTGGCCGACTCCGTCATCGAGTCGCACCTCGGCCTCGACGGCCAGGTGTCGCCCGTCGTGTACGCGATGGGCGCCGGACGCCCGGCGCCCGGCGCCTGGCGGCCACATGAGCAGCGGCCAGCTCCGCGTCTCGAAGTCACCGCGCTTGGCGAGGCGCTCGACACCCCTGATCGACGGGCCGTCAGTCGTCGGTCGAGCCGACCGTCACATCCACCTCGCCGCGAGCGTGGACGGTGACCTCGATCAGCATCGGCCGGCAGCAGACCTCACAGTCCTCCACATAGGACTGTCGACGGCCTGCCGAGACGTCCACCAGGAGCGTGAGCGGCTCGCCGCAGGCAGGGCAGGTGGTTTCGACGTTCATGGTCGTCACGGATTGGCCTGGCGCGCGGCCCTGATCGCACGGTAGCACCGTGAGGGCAGGGGATGGCCCACGGCCTGCTCCATGGCTGCCGAGGCGGCGACGATGGCGTCGAGGTCGACGGCGCGCGCGAGGCCCAGCCCGTGCAGCATGTAGAGCAGGTCTTCGGTCGCCAGGTTCCCGGTGGCCCCGGGAGCGAAGGGGCACCCGCCTAGCCCGCCCGCGGCCGCGTCGAACGTGGTGATGCCCAGGTCGAGCGCGGCGAGCACGTTGGCCAGCGCCGTGCCGCGCGTGTCGTGCACGTGCAGGGCGAGGGCGCTCGCCGGCACCGTGGCCAGCAGGGCGCGCATCGTCGCGCGGACCTGACCCGGATGGGCCACGCCAATCGTGTCGCTCACCGCAACCTCGACGACGCCCATGGCGAGCAGTGCCTCGACGACACGCTGCACCGCACCGACAGCCACGTGGCCCTCGTACGGGCAGCCGAAGGCCGTCGACACGTACCCACGCACGGTGAGTCCCCGCTCTCGCGCCAGCGCACAGACCTCTTCGTAGGTGTGGAGGGTGTCGTCGATCGACGCGTTCAGGTTGCGCCCGCTGAACGACTCGGACGCCGCTGCGAACACGGCCACCTCGCGAAGTCCGGCGGCGATCGCGCGTTCGAGGCCCGTGCGGTTGGGCACCAGCGCCGACAGGCGCACGCCGGCGGTTGCGAGGGTGGTGTCGGCGGTGAGTGCGCGGCAGACCTCGTCGCTGCCGGCCATCTGCGGCACGCGTGCCGGGTGCACGAAGGCGCCGGCCTCGATGCGTGTGAGGCCCGCGCCCGCCAGCGCGCGGACGAACGCCACGCGGTCACCGGGCGACACGTGGGCCGGCTCGTTCTGCAGGCCGTCCCTCGGGCCCACTTCGACGATGGTCACGTCGCGCGGCAGGGCCGTGGCGACCTCGGGTGGGGTCATGCGGGCGCCTCGGTGCGGGTCAGGTCCACCAGCGTGTGACCGGGCGCCACCCGATCGCCGACGGCACAGTGCACCGCGCGCACGCGCCCGTCGAACGGCGCCCGGACGGGCAATTCCATCTTCATCGCATCCAGCAGCACGAGTGGCGTCCCCATCGTGACCTCGTCGCCCGGCTCGACCAGGACTGCCGTGACCTGCGCGGGCATCGGCGACTCGAGCCCGCCGGGGACGGCCGCCGTCTGGCGGCGTCCGTCCCGCCCGCGTGGAGCATCCACGAACACCTCTCCCTCGACGGCCACCCACACGGCGCCAGCCGCATCGGTCACCGCGTGCGCGACGAGGCGTCTGCCGCTGCCGGGCTCGCTCACGGACCAGCTGCCGTCGCTGCGGCGCACGACGTCAGCCACGCCAGCCTCCGAGCACCTGCCAGGGCGTGTCGCGATCGCCCGCCGGGACGACGCCTGCCGGGCCGGTCGTGCGCTGCTGGTCGGGCGGCAGGCGCCTGTGCGCCGCGGCCACGAGCGCGGCGGCCGTGGCGATGTCCTCCGCAGCAGGCTCCACGAGTCGATCGTGGTGGGCGGCGAGCCATCCCGTGTGGATGGCCCCCGCCCGGACGTCGGCGTGTGCCAGCACGCGCTGCAGGTAGGGGAGGTTGGTGTGAAGCCCGAGCACCACGAACTCACGCAGGGCGAGTTGCATGCGCGCGAGTGCCTGCGGCCTCGTCGGCGCAGACACGATCAGCTTGGCGACGAGCGGATCGAAGTCGGGCGTCACGGTGTCGCCTTCGCGGATGCCGCTGTCGACGCGGATGCCAGGGCCCTGCGGCTCGCGGTACCGCAGCACCGGGCCGGCCTGCGGCAGGAAGCCCCTGTCGGGCGCCTCCGCATACACGCGGCACTCGACGGCATGGCCCCGGATGTCGACGTGGGCCTGGGTGACGGGCAGCGGCCGCCCGCGCGCGACGTCGATCTGGAGGTGCACCAGGTCGAGTCCCGTCACGCACTCCGTGATCGGATGTTCCACCTGCAGCCGCGTGTTCATCTCGAGGAAGTAGAACGGCGCGTCGTCGCCGTCGCCCTCCACGAGGAACTCCACCGTGCCGGCGTTGACGTACCCGGCGGCACGGGCTGCGGCCACGGCGGCGTCGCCGAGCCTGCGGCGCAGCGCCGGTGACACGACGGGTGACGGGGCTTCCTCGATCACCTTCTGGTGGCGGCGTTGCAGGGAGCACTCGCGCTCACCGAGGTGCACCGTCGTGCCGTGGGTGTCGGCGACGACCTGCACCTCGATGTGACGCGGGTGCACGAGGCGACGCTCGACGTACAGCGTGCCGTCGCCGAAAGCCGCCTCGGCCTCACGACGCGCAGCGCCGAGGGCGTCGTCGAGATCCTCGGGGCGCTCGACCACCCGCATGCCCTTACCGCCCCCACCCGCCGAGGCCTTGACCAGCAGAGGGAAGCCGACGGCTCGCGCGCTCGCGCGGAGCGCGTCGAGCGACTGGTCGGCGGGTTGGGCACCGGGCACGCACGGCACGCCCGCATCGGCCATCAGCCGCCGCGCCTCGAGCTTCGAGCCCATGCGCGCGATGACGTCGGCCGGTGGGCCGATGAAGGTCAGCCCGGCGTCGGCGCAGGCGGCCGCGAGCGCCGGCCGCTCGCTGAGGAAGCCATACCCCGGGTGAATGGCATCCGCGCCGCTGGCGCGCGCTGCGTCGATCACACGGCCGACCGACAGGTAGGCTGCCACCGGACCAGCGTCGTCTGGCGCGTCGAGGCACACGGCGTCGTCGGCCGCGAGCACGTGGGCCCGTTCGGCATCGGGACCTGCGTACACGGCCACGACACCCAGGCCGCACTCGCGGCATCCGCGGGCGATCCGCACCGCGATCTCGCCTCGATTGGCAATGAGGACCTTACGCACCATCACCTCCGGCGCGCTGCCAACGCGGCGTGCGGCGTTCGAGGAAGGCACGCAGGCCCTCCTGGCCCTCGTCGCTCACACGCTGCCGCGCGATGGCCTCGGCCGTCGCCTGTCGGGTCTCGGCGTCGGGGAGGGGGGCCAGTCGTCGCAGCAGCGCCTTGGTCGCGCGATGGGCCGACGAGGCGCCCAGCGCCAGTTCGTCGAGCCGCTGCCGCACGCGGCTGTCCACGTCGCCCGGGGCGCACGTCTCGTCCACGAGTCCGAGGCGGGCCCCCTCGGTGGCAGGGAAGCGATGCGCGCGCAGGAACAGGGTGCGCGCAGTGGCTGGACCGACACGCGCGACCACGTACGGTGCGATGGTCGCGGGCAGGATGCCGACCCGGGCTTCGGTGAAGCCGATCGGCGCCTCGTCGGCGGCCACCACGATGTCGCTCACCGCGAGCAGGCCGGCGCCCCCACCGAGCGCCGCGCCGTGGACGCGAGCCACCAGCGGCATCGGCAGCGACGCGAGCGCATGGAACATGTCGGCAACGGCGCGGGCATCCTCGAGGTTGCGCGCCTCGTCGTAGTCGCGCATGCGGCGCATCCAGCCCAGGTCGGCCCCCGCGCAGAACGCGGGGCCGTCGCCGGCCAGCACCGCCACCTCGACCGACGGGTCGGCCGCCAACCGGAGGGCTTCGTCGCGCAGCGTCGCGATGAGCGCGTCGTCTAGCGCGTTGCGCACCTCGGGCCGGGCCAGCGTGAGCCAGGCCTCGCGTCCGCGTCGCTCGCTGCGCAACCCCTTCATCGGTCTGCCTCCCGCCTCGTGTCGCCCCATGCCCGGCGGACGGCCGGGACGGCCGTCCCTACCTCGAAATGCCGCGAGGGCGCCGGCCGCGAATGCCGGAACCACCACGGTAGGGGACGGCTCTCCGAGCCGTCCGCCTCGCATCGCCCCGCCCCCGGCGGACAGCCGGGTCGTGCGTCCCTACCTCGGAATGCCGCGAGGGCGCGGGCCGCGAATGCCGGAACCACCACGGTAGGGACGGCTCTCCGAGCCGTCCGCCTC